>Ga0255758_10001447_pt1 | contig 24060 bp, 26 predicted proteins | sample 011ome_24_FD_179958 | JGI IMG/M metagenome (GOLD analysis project Ga0255758, IMG submission 179958) | Coastal salt marsh microbial communities from the Groves Creek Marsh, Skidaway Island, Georgia - 011513CT metaG (version 2) | ecosystem: Environmental > Aquatic > Marine > Intertidal zone >...
CTTTTAGGCTAAGACAACACATAACCATCTACATCTGAAATGTATAAATTATCTTTTAAATACTCATTTAAATATAAAACAAAAAGTTGTGGTTGTTTAAATATTTTTAATGATTTATTTTTTAAATTTATTACTAAATATTTTAATTGATTAAATTTCACTTTTTAAAAATTATTGTTAACAAACTATAGGATAAATGAATAGTCATAAAAAAAGAAAAGACTTTAAATTTATTATATCTTATATTTTAATAAAATTTATAGACTTACCATAACCTACATGTATAAAATTTTTAATCAAAAAAATGAAAGTATTTAATAAATTAACTAAATTTGCAATTTTTCCAATATATTATCTTATACATAAAAATATTCTATTTGGTTTAATTCATAAAATTATAATAAAAAACTTTTACTACAAGTCTTTCAAATTTAATTTAAACGTAAAAAATATATCTCTTTCTTCAAGGAGTTCTTTTATTTTTAAAACGTATGAATATAATGATCGAAAATTAGTTGAAGAACATGTTGATTTTAAAAATAGATGTATAATTATAGGAGGAGGGTTAGGTTTTATTCCGACATTAGCTTTTTACAAATCTAAAAAAAAAGTTCTAGTTTTTGAAATAAATAAATCAATTATTAAAAATTTAAGAAATAATTTGATTAATAATAAATGTAAATTTAAATTGTATAATAATAACTTAGTTTTAAAAAATTTTAATAAAACTTCTGAATATTTTATTGGAAAAAATTTTTTATCTACTTCGCAATATTTAAAGACAGGTAAATTGGAAAAAGTAAAAAATCTACATTTTAGTCGAATTAAAGATTTTTCTAAATATAATACGTTAATTATAGATGGAGAAGGTGTAGAGGAACATTTTTTGAATAATTTAAATCGAATAAAAAATATACGGTATATTATTTTTGAACTACATAACAATATTTTTAGTTCAAGAAAAATTAAAAATTTATTTAATAATTTAAAAAAAAATAATTTTGTACAAATAGACAAATGTTTTAATTCATTTTATTTTAAAAAAGAAAAATAATTTAATTTTAATTTTTTTTTTTAAAATTTAAAAAAATCCAAAATGATATAAAAATAAACATTAAAAGTATAAAATCTGAATATATTAGATATCTAGGCTGAACTCGTCCGAAGAGATATACCACAGAGTGGTTTGACAATGAAAATAATGATAAAAACATAGTAACTAATGAAAAGTTTGATTTAATTTTATAGAATCTCAGAAAAGAAGATAATAACATAAAGAAAGGAACAAATATAAACAACCAGGTTGAGTCGTAGAATTTCTTAAAAATTAATTTAATATAACCTCCATAGTTTTTGATTATCAGTGTTTTTGCAATTTCATTTTTAAGAGCAATTATCGTAGTATTTTCTTTAGTTGCTAATTCCTGCAAAGGCAAAATTGCGTTATCTCTGATCTTTGCATAACTCAATCCAAAATGACCTCTACCGTCATAATACTTTATTAGTGCTTTTCTTTTATCTATTTCATAGAAGATTTTAGAAACGGTCTCTTTTAATTTTTCATTTTTAAATAACTCGATGTCTTCAGGAGATGAAATGTATATTGAATCTATGTAAAAAAAATTAAAAACACCTGAGTAACTACTTAAAATTGTTTCTTTTTTTTTTAAATTTTGGTTAATTGATTTATTTAAAACTAATAAAGAATTGTGGATAATAAATATAGAAAAAAAAGTTATAGTTAGATAAATAAATTTTTTTTTTGATTTATTAATATTATAAATTCCTAAAAAAGTGATTAAAATTATAGGATATAGAATAATGAATTGATTTCTTATTAGAAGTAATCCGATAATAAAAATTGCACACCATGTAAGATTTTGAATTTTGAAGTCGTATATTAATTTTATCAAAAAACTTACAAATAAAAGTGAAAAAGCATTACTGAGTGGCTCGGTTAATAAATTATTATAAAATTTAATAGTGGGTAAAAATAAAAAAAAACTAATAATTAATCTTACAGTTAAGTCTAACTTAAAAATATTTCCAACGGTTTTTGTAAAAAAAATAATTCCAAATGCTAAAGATATAGCTTGTAATATGATAACAGAATTTAATGAGTTAAATATCTTTTCCATCAAATCAATTATCATCGAATATAAAGGAGGATCTTTTAAACTATTGTTTAAGTAACGGTAAGAGTCATCATAAATAATAGGATCAGATGAATAAAACAATAATAAGATAAAAATAATTGTAATTAAAATTTCAATTAAGTAATTTTCTGATTTCATTATCTTTTTTTACTATTCTTTATTTAATTATTTTTAATTGACTGAAATATTAACACAATTAATGAATACTTTAGTATTTAAATTTTATTTAAGTTTTTTTACTTATATTTTCATAATTTTTAATTTAAATATATAAGTAAAAGTACTGTTAATGATAAATAAAATTTTAATTATAATATGGTTTATTTTACGTCCTAAATTTTATTTGCATTTCTTTTCCATGATTAAAAGAAAATTTTTATTTAATCATGATTCAATTATAAATCGAAGAAAAGCAGAAGCATGGGCAGCTGAAAATACTACCTCATACACCTCCGCTTTTCAAAAACTTGGCTTAAAAGGTGATTTGGTTGGTTTAGATATTAACACAATTATTGAAGCACAAAAACTTGAGAAAAGTTCTTCATTTAAAATGGGTGGAGCTGGACATATTAATCTACTATATGATTGCACTAAATTATTGAAAGCAAAAAAAGTGATTGAGACAGGTGTTGCCTATGGATGGTCAAGTCTTGCTATACTTAAGGCGTTACATGACATTAATTTTGGAAAATTATATAGTGTAGACATGCCATATCCCAGAATGAATAACGAGGATGATGTTGGTATAGTGGTTCCTAAATATTTGAAAGAGAATTGGTTACTTATTCGAGAACCAGATAAACCTGGTTTAATTAAAGCACTTAAAAAAGCTGGAGAAAAAATTGATCTTTGTCATTATGACTCTGATAAATCATGGTGGGGCAGATATTATGCTTACCCAATTCTTTGGGACTCATTAAAACCGAAAGGACTTTTCATTTCTGATGATATTCAGGATAATTTATATTTTTCTGAATTTGTAAAAAATAAATCATTAAAATTTGTCGTTGTTAAGTTTAAAGAAAAATATGTAGGATTAATTCGAAAACCTTAATATGATAATAAAAATCGTTAATAGTTTATATTTAAATCAAAAACCCAATGTTTGATTTACTTGGATTAACTGCTATTAGTTTTATATTTCTTATAAACTTGATTATTGGATTAAGATGGCCAGAAATTTTTACAATCTTATTTATAGCTTTTATTATTCGTTTATTGTTTCTGATAATTAACAATCATTTTTTTTATCTTCCAGATGGTGATATGGATGGACTAATTTTTGAGCAACGTGGTTGGGAGTGGTCACAAGAGGGATTCTTTCAAGTTTTTGATCACTTCAATGGACCTGACACTTATTTTTTTAGCTTTTTAATTGCTATTCCATATTCGTTGATTGGAAGAAGCTTTTTGATGATTCAGTCGTTCTCAATACTTTTTGGCCTTGGATCAGTTTTTTTAGGCTGGCTAATTGCAAAAAAATTATGGGACAATTCTACTGCAATTAAAGTTGGTTGGGCAATAGCCTTGTTTCCCTCTCTCGTTTCATATTCAGTCCTAATAATGAGAGAGACCTATATTTGCTTCTTTTTATTATTAGCAATATATGGTGTAGTTAATTGGTCAAGATTAAAAGATTATAAATCAATTTTTTTAGCAATATTTGGCTTTATTGGAGCAACTTTTTTTCATGGAGCTTCAATTATAGGCTTATTCATTTTTATATTAATTATCACTTTGGATAATTTTAAAAAATCATTCAAATTAATTTTATCACTAAAAATAAACCTTAAATCATTGATAGCCATTATTTTATCTTTAATTATTTTAGAATCATATGTCTCAAACAAAATAGAAATTCCTTATTTAGATAATTTTAAACAAGTTAGTGATCTTGATAATTTAAAGATTGTTATAAATTCAAAAGTAAGAGGTGAAGCCTCTTATCCAGAATGGACAAAAATATATACATCAAATATTGAATTTTTTTATAAAATTCCTATTAGAGTCATATATTTCATTCTAAGCCCATTTCCATGGGAAGTAAAAAAACTATCACATCTAATTGGATTATTTGATAGCTTATTATACGCAACCTTACTTTTTTTTATATTTCTCAACTATAAAGTTATCTGGAGAGATCCAGCTTTAAAGAATATCTTAATTATACTTTTGTTTTATTTTGTTGTATTTGGAGTAGGTGTTGGTAATTTTGGAACAGGTATAAGACATCGAAGTAAGTTTGTTATTGAATTGATATTACTAGCCGCTCCTTTCTTTCCTAAATTAACTTTATTTAATAAAAAAAAAATTAAAGTAACTTAAAAATTTTGGGAATGATAGAATGAAAGTATTACACATAATTAATGGTTTAGGAGATGGAGGAGCGGAACATACATTATTCAAGATTTGTAAATATGATAATTTAAATAAACACATAGTTATTTCATTTAAAAAAAGTGGAAAATATTTTGCATTATTAAGAAAACTAGACATAAAAGTTTATTCTCTTAATGCAAATTTTTTTTCAATAAATAAATTTTTTTTTCTTATAAAACTCATTCGTTCTTTGAAACCTGACATAGTACAAACTTGGCTTGTACATGCAGATTTTATTGGGGGGATTGCTGCAAGATTAGCTGGTATTAATAATGTTCTTTGGAATATAAGATATTCAAATATTGATATAAATAGAGCAAAAATTATTACTAATCTCATATTAAATATATTAACAAAGCTTTCCTACTTCATACCCAAATCAATTATAATTAATTCAAAAGTTGCTAAAAAAATTTATGAAAAAAAAGGTTATGATAAAAAGAAATTAAAATATATCCCAAACGGTTATGATGTATCATCTTTTAAAGTTGATAAAAAAGCAAAAAAAAATTTTCAAAAAAAAATAAAATACAAAAAAAAGATACCACTAATTGGCTATGTTGCTCGTTACGATTTACTTAAAGATCACATGAACTTACTCCATGCCCTTTCATTAATTCGATTAAATGGTTTTAAGTTTTATTGCGTGTTGGTTGGAACAAATATAAATAAAAATAAGATTTTAATTAAGGAAGTAAAAAAACTAAAACTAAGCAAACATGTCAAATTGATTGGACCAATGAAAAATATTTCAATTGTAATGACTTTATTAGATATTCATATTCAGAGCAGTAAGTCTGAGGGGTTCCCCAATGTTTTGGCTGAGTCTATGGCGCATAAAACACCATGTATTGCAACCAATGTCGGTGATTCTTCATATATTATAGGAAAAACCGGCTGGTTAGTATCACCTAATAATTCTATCGAGTTAGCAAAAGTGATTGAAATAGCATTTAAAGAAATAGGAACTAAAAATTGGACTAAAAAGTGTAATATGGCAAAAGAAAGAATAATGAAAAAGTTTAATATCAACAATATGATAAAAAATTATAATAAAATATGGATTAAAGTTTACAAAAAAAATGATAGATAGAAATGGTTTTAATTAATTTCTAAAATTTAATTTTAAAAACATTATCCTAAAAACTTATGAAAAAAATAATTGTTACAGGTTCAGCAGGATTTATTGGATTTTCAGTTTGTTTAAAACTTTTATCACGTGGGGAAAACGTTATAGGTATTGATAATCATAATGATTATTATGATCCAAAAGTTAAAGAATCAAGAGTTAGTAAACTCATAAAATATTCAAGTTATCAACATTATAAAATTGATATTAGTAATCAAAAAAATCTAGAAGATATCTTTAAAAATCACAATCCCTTTAAAGTAATTAATTTAGCAGCACAAGCTGGTGTGCGTTACTCAATAGAAAATCCTCTAGCATATATAAATAGCAATATTATTGGATTTGCAAATATATTAGAAAATTGTCGTTATTATAACATTGAGCATCTAGTTTATGCTAGCACGTCAAGTGTTTATGGCGCAAACACTAAGATGCCTTTTTCAGAACATGATAGTGCAAATCATCCTTTATCTGTTTATGCAGCTTCAAAAAAATCAAATGAGTTAATGGCTCACACATATAGCCACCTTTATAAATTACCAACAACAGGACTAAGATTTTTTACAGTTTATGGTCCCTGGGGAAGGCCCGATATGGCTTTATTTAAATTCACAAAGGATATTTTAGAAGGAAAATCAATCAATGTATTTAATAATGGAAATCATAGTAGAGATTTTACATATATAGATGATATAGTAGAAGGTATAATTAGAGTTCTTGATAATCCGCCAATTGGAAATAATAAATGGGATAGTGACCACCCAGACCCAGCTAGTAGCTTAGCTCCATGGAATATTTATAACATAGGAAATAATAAACCAGTGCAACTTATGGATTATATAGATGCTTTAGAAAAATGTTTAGGTAAAAAAGCACAAATTAATTTTTTACCACTACAGCCAGGCGATGTAGCGGATACTTATGCTAATGTAGAAAATTTGAAAGGAAAATTTAATTATAAACCGTCAACTTCTGTTACTAAAGGAGTGTCTAATTTTGTTAAATGGTACAAAGATTATTATCAAAAATGATTAATAAAAAAGAAAATCTTAAATTAGCAGTAATTGGATTAGGATATGTTGGTTTACCGCTTGCATTAGAGTTTGCAAAAAAGAGACCAATAATAGGTTTTGATGTTAATAGAAAAAGAGTGAATGAATTAAAGGCTGGTATAGATAGAAATTTTGAATTCAGTAAAAAAGATTTTAAGATTTCAAAACAAATTAAATTTTCCAATAAAAGGCAAGATCTTCTATCTGCGAACTGCTTTATTATTACTGTCCCAACTCCTGTAGATAAATTTAAAAAGCCAGATTTAAAACCACTATTGACAGCTTCCAAGATGATAGGTGAAATTATTAAAAAGGATAATTTAATTATCTATGAGTCTACGGTATATCCTGGATGTATTGAAGAAGAATGTGTGCCTGTATTAGAGAAATTTTCACATTTAAAATTTAATAAAGATTTTTTCTGTGGATACAGCCCAGAAAGAATAAATCCTGGAGATAAAGAGCATACTGTTTCAAATATAAAAAAAATAACATCAGGATCTAATCAAAAAGTCGCAAATTTAGTAGATGATTTATATAATGAAATAATAAGTGTAGGTACTCATAAAGCTGTAAGTATAAAAGTTGCTGAAGCTGCAAAAGTAATTGAGAATACTCAGCGTGATTTAAATATAGCTTTAATTAATGAGCTTTCTATTCTTTTTAATAAACTTAATATCGACACACAATCAGTATTGGAAGCTGCAGGAAGTAAATGGAATTTTTTAAATTTTAAACCAGGTTTAGTAGGAGGCCATTGTATTGGAGTAGATCCTTATTATCTTACTTACAAAGCAAAGATGATTGGTTACAAACCAAATATAATTTTAGCAGGTAGAGAGATAAATGACAGTATGGGCAGTTATGTAGCTTCAACACTAATTAAAGAGATGAAAAAAAAAGATATAAAGATTAAGAAATCTAAAATTTTAATTATGGGTCTAACATTCAAAGAAAATTGTGCTGATGTGAGAAATTCAGGAGTCAAAAATGTTGTTGAAGAATTAAAAAAGTATAATTGTAATTTAGATCTCTATGATCCCTGGACAGATAAAAAAGAGATAAGAAAATTATATGGTATTATTCCAATTTCATCATTAAGTAAAAACACATATGATGGTATTGTAATAGCTGTTGCGCATAAGAAATTTAAAGATTTAGGTAAAAATAAAATCAAAAATCTATGTAAAAAAAACCATATAATCTACGATCTAAAATATCTTTTTCCAAAGGATCAATTTAATTTGAGATTATAAATTTTATTAATTTATTTTAAAAAATAATGAGAATTGTTATTCTAGGCTACACCGGACTAATAGGTAATAGTGTTTTGGAATATTTGACTAATTTTACTTCATATCGCTTAATTTGTGTTGGAAGAAGAATTAAAAATAAACCTTACAAAAGTCCAATGATTAGTTATCTAAGCTGGAATTTTAAATCTTTCAAAAAATCAAAATTGTTATTTTTAAATAAAGCAGATGTTGTAATTAATTGTATTGGTAAAACTGATAATAATTTAAATGATCTCAATAATATCAATGTTAATTTTATTAAAAAATTACTTAAACATATTAGTATTTATAAATTAAAAATAAGATTTTTACATCTAAGTAGTGTTTCAGTTTATGGAGATGGAATAAATTATTTTGGTCTAGATAAAACTATAACGGAAAAAAGTAAAATTAAGTTAGATAACCTTTATTCAAAAAGCAAGTTCAAAGGTGATTTATTAATACAAGATTTTATTAAAAAAAAGATTAATAAAAATTTTTCATATACGATTCTTAGAATTTCGAATGTTTTTGGTGGAACAAAAAAAACAAATTTGGTCAAATTTATTGAATTTTCAATCAAATATGCTTTTTGGATTAAGTGCTCCAATAAGATTATGTTCAATTTTGTAAATGTAAAAGATGTTGCTCAAGCAGTAATTTTAGTTATTTCAAAGTTAAAAGTGTCAGAAAATAAAATCTATATTGTTTCGGATGATTGCAGGCAGTTTAAATTTTATAATGATTGTCAAATTTTTTTTAAAAAAAAAATAAGAAACATTCAAATTCCATTAAATTGTATGAAATTTTTAATTAATATATTTCCTTTATCAAAAAAGATAAAAAATTTTATATTAATAATTTCCACTAGAATTTCTTATAGTAATAAAAAGATAAAAAAAGAATTGAATTTTAACCCAAGATTTTCTTTAATTAAAAATATTAAATCAATTAATGAATAAAAAGTCTAAAATAGTTTTAATTGCTAATACCTCTAATTTTTTTAATGTATTTATGCTTAATCATATAAAGCAAATAAGTAAAAAATTTGATCTTTATATATGCTGTAATAATGCTAATAGCTTAAAAAAAAAAATTCCATCTAGTGTCTCTTTAATAAACATTAATTTCAAAAGAGGTTTAAATTTACCTCATGATGTAATCTCATTTTTTAATATTTTATTTTTTTTTTTTAAAAATAGACCTAATCTTTCAATTTCTTTTACACCTAAAATAGGATTTATGGTTGCGCTCGCTTCTTTCATTGTCAGAGTCCCTAGGCGTGTACATTGGTTTACCGGGCAAATCTGGGCAAGAAAAAAAGGTATATATAAAATTATTTATAAATTTATAGATAAAATAATATATTTTCTATCAAATGAAATATTGGTTGATGGTGTGTCTCAAAGAAATTTTTTGATTAACGAAAATGTTGTTTCTAAAAATAAATCAATAGTATTTCACAAAGGATCTGTCGGGGGAGTTGATACCAAAAAGTTTAAATTTAATAATCAGAAAAGAATAAAATTAAGGGAAAAATACTTAATTTCTAAAAATACTTTTGTTTTCTTGTATTTAGGAAGAATAAATAAAGACAAAGGTATAATTGAGCTTGTAAATGCTTTTAAAAAAATTCAAAATAATTCAAATGTACTTTTAATTTTTGTAGGTCAACTAGAAGATTCAAAACTTATTCAATTATTTCAAAATAATAAAAAGATATTTTATTTCAATTTTTCAAATAATCCTGAGGATTGGTTTTCAGTTGCAGATATTTTGTGTCTACCGAGTCACAGAGAGGGATTTGGAACAGTAGTTATTGAAGCTGCCTCTTGTGGTATTCCTGCACTTTGTTCAAATATATATGGTCTTCGTGATGCAGTTATTCATAACAAAACAGGTTTTTTTCATAAAGTGGGTAGTTCAAGTGATATAAAGTCAAAAATGGAATACATAATCAAAAACAAAAAACATGTTAAAAATTTAGGAATAATGGCTAAAAAAAATGCTGTAAAATATTTTGATAAAAATTTGATAACTAACCAACTATTAAAATTTATAAATTCAAATATTAATTTAAAATGAAAATTAAATCTTCCATAAAAAAAAATGTATTAATTTATGGCGCAGGTGAAGCTGGAAGACAATTAGTTATTTCTTTAAAAAATAATCCAAAATTTAACGTTATTGGTTTTATTGATGATAATCTAAAATTACATAAAAAAGTTTTACTGAATAAAAAAATTTATTCTTATAATAATCTGAAAAAATTTGTTTACTCAAAAGATATAAGTTTAGTTTTTCTTGCTATTCCCTCAATTGGTAGAAATAAAAGAAATCAAATTATTAAAAAATTAAATAAGCTAAAATTAATTGTTAAAACATTGCCAAGTATATCTGAGATTATTGATGGAAGAGTAACTGTATCAGATATTAAAGATTTAAATATAGATGATTTATTAAATCGTGAACAAGTTGAGCCTGATATTAAATTATTAAATAAAAATATTAATAAAAAAACAGTTCTTGTTACAGGAGCAGGTGGCTCCATTGGTTCAGAATTATGTCGTCAGATTATTAAGTTGAAGCCAAAAAAATTATTACTTTTAGAATTAAATGAGTTCGCACTTTACAAGGTTAACGAAGAGTTAAAATTTTATAAAAAAAAATTTAAAATTATTCCGTTACTCGTTGATACACAAGATCAGGCAAAATTAGAAATAATATTTGAAACTTTTAAAGTTGATACAATTTACCATGCGGCAGCTTATAAACATGTGCCATTAGTTGAAGAAAATATTTGTTCAGGTGTAAAAAATAATGTTTTTAGTACTTTAGCTGTAGCTAAAGCTTCAGTGAATAAAAAAGTTTTAAATTTAGTACTTATTTCAAGTGATAAAGCAGTAAGACCAACTAATATTATGGGCGCATCTAAAAGACTTTCAGAACTTTGTATGCAAGGTATTTACTATAGTAAAAAAAATAATAAAACAAAATTTTCAATTGTTCGTTTTGGCAATGTTTTAGAATCTTCAGGTTCTGTAATACCTAAATTTAAAAAACAAATTACTGAAGATGGATTAGTTACTTTAACCCATAAACATGTAACAAGATATTTTATGACCATAACAGAGGCGGCTCAATTAGTAATTCAGGCAGGAGCTATGGGTAAACATTCAGAAGTATTTGTACTTGACATGGGTAAAAGTGTAAAAATTTTGGATTTAATAAATAAAATGATTAACCTTTTAGGACTCACTGTTAAAGATAAAGAAAATATGGATGGTGATATTGAAATCAAAATTATTGGATTGAGATCTGGTGAAAAATTATTTGAAGAATTGTTAATTGGAAAAAATCCTCAAAAAACTTATCATCCAAAAATAAAAAAAATAAATGATCCATTTATACCCTTTGAAAAATTAGAAGTTTATATAAAAAACCTAGAGAACCTAATAACTAATAATCAATCTCTTGAAGTAAAAAAATTATTAAATAAAATTATTAAGTTATATACTTCAAATTCAAAAATTGTTGATCATATTCAAGTAGAGCAACTGATAACTAATAAAAAAATCAAACCTTATAACAAATTATAACTAATAAGATTAATCTTGGCTTAAAATATTTTTTGTAAAAAAATTTCTTAATACTAAATATATAATAAAAAAAATTATAAATAATATTAATGAAGCTAAACTACTCACTAATAAAAAACTACAATATCCAATTAAGAAAAAAATAATATTTATTAAAGATATGTAAAAATTTGTAAAAATAGTTGATTTAGTTTTTACAAAAAGTAAATGATGCAAGTGATCTTTTCCAGCTTTAAAAGGGTTTTTTCTATTTTTTAATCTAATTATATTTAATGATAAAAATTCGTAAACAAAAATTGTTACAGTCCATGCTAGCAAGATAGGGTGGACAAAGTTATTACTACCTAAATAAATTAAAATAAATGAAATTATAAAACCCAAATATAAGCTTCCACTATCTCCTAAAAAAAGTTTTGGTAATTTAAAAATAGAAAAATTAAATAATAAAAAAATACTTATTGGAATTAATATAATTAGTAAAAATATTTTGAAATTATCATAGGGTGCTAAAAAGTATAAAATAGCTAATACAGAAGTTGTTGTTAAAATTAACGTTCCGTCCATTCCATCAAAATAATTAAATGAATTTGTTAAAAATAATACACATAGCAGTGTAAATGGTATCATGAATGTTCCTAGTTCTAATTTAAAATAATCATAATCGCCAATATGGTTTAAACTTAATTTTTCAAAAACAATTAAATAAAAAACCGGAATAATTTGCAAACTAAGCTTTCCACCTATATTTAAACCAAATTTATCATCAATAAATCCGACGATAGAAATCATAAAACCAATAGATAATATTAAAGCCAAGTTCTTATCAAAAACATCTAATGCTTGAAGTGCAAATAATAAGCTTAAGCTAATTGCAATACCTCCAGTATATGCAGTTGGTACTGAATGAATCTTCCTTTTATTGGGAAGATCAACTAAATTTAGTGTATATGAAACTTTTGCACAAGTTAGTAATAGAAAAAAAGTTAATAATGAATAAATAATAACTTGATAGTTCATAAGATTTATTAAATTTACAACTTTATTTTGTTAATTTCTTATATTAAAAAACATTTAACTTAACTTTATTAAATGATTTTTAATTCCTCTCAAGAAAAATTTGTATTTTTTAAACTTCCAGTTACTTTATTTTCTCTAACACCCTTTTTTCTAATTACGGGCCCTTTTTTGAGTGATTTATCAATATCTTTAATAAGTTTATTATTTTTAACATATTGTTATAAACGAAAAAATTTTACTTACTTTAATCATAATTATTTTTATTTTTTTTTAATATTCTGGGCATACTTAATATTTAATTCATTAATTAATAATTTTAATCTAGATAGTTTAAAGATTTCTTTTTTTTACTTTAGATATGGCATCTTTGTAATTGCGATAATCACTTTTTTAAATGTTAATGATAGATTTATAAAATATTTTTTTTATTGTATCTTTGTTTGTTTTACTGTTTTAGTCTTAGATGGTTTTTATCAATATTTTGTTGGAAAAAATATTTTAGGATTTGAAGGCTCAGTAAGAGTGTCTAGCTTTTTTGGCGATGAAAAAATTTTAGGTAGTTATTTAAGTAGAATATGGCCAATTTTTTTTGGTTTATCAGTAATCATATTAAAAAAAAATAATAAATTATTCTTCTTATTAATATTGATATTTATTTTGTCCGAAGCTTTAGTTTTTCTTAGTGGGGATAGAACAGCTTTTTTTAACATAAACTTATCAGCTATTTTTATTATTTTACTTTCTAAGAAATTATTTAAATTAAGAGCATTAACTTTACTTTCTACTGTTTTATTACTTGTAGTTATAAGTTTTATCAATCCAACTGCAAAACAGAGAGTATTTGATCAAACTTTAAATCAAATGAATTTGTTAAATGAAGATGAAAGTGAACAAGAAAGTTTATATATTTTTTCAAAAGAACATACTCACCATTATATATCTGCTTATCGAATGTATTTAGACAATAAGATTTTAGGGGTAGGTGTTAAGAATTTTAGGAAATTCTGTAGCGACATAAGATACATAGAAAGTTCTTCGTCTTGTGCTCCTCATCCTCATAATACCTACGTGCAAATATTAAGCGAAACAGGAGTAATTGGTTTTTTATTTTTAATAACAGTATTTATTTATTTCTTAAAATATGTTTTTAAGCATCTAATGTTAAAATTTAATAAAAAATACTATTTTAACGACTTTGAAATTTGTATATTATCAGGTATTGCGATCTATCTATGGCCTTTTGCTCCAACAGGCAATGTATTTAATAATTGGCTTAATATAGCAATGATTTTGAATCTTCCTTTTTTAATTTGGGGCAGAAAATCAATCAGGGTTAAAAATTTATATTAAATTAAATTTTTTTTATTCTTTACTATTTAAATTTTTTTAAGTAAAAGAACTTGCCTGGTGATTATTGCGAAAGTGTAATACCCGATCCCATACCGAACTCGGCAGTCAAGCCTTTCAGCGCCAATGGTACTTTGTCTTAAGACACGGAAGAGTAGGACATTGCCAGGCATATCTAAAATGAAAAATCTCATTATTGTAACTGGTGGTGCTGGATTTGTTGGTTCTAATTTAATTAAATCTCTTTTAAAAAAAACAAATAAAAAAATTATTAGTTTGGATAATTATTCATCAGGCAATAAAAAAAATCACATTAAGGATACTAGAGTTAAGTACATAAAAGCAGAGACTATTGATATTTCAAAACATTTAAAAAATGTAAAAAAACGAATTCATTCAATTTTTCATTTTGGTGAATTTGCAAGAATTTATCAAAGCTTCAAAAAATTTGATGAATGTTTTAAATCAAATTCTATAGGTTCAAACGAAGTTTTTAAGTTTTGTTTAGATAATAATATAAAACTTATTTATTCAGCAACTTCTGCTTCACTTGGCAATAAAGGGAATGATAAAAATTTATCTCCCTATGCTTTTACAAAATCTAAAAATCTAGAATTATTAGAAAACTTAAGAAAATGGTTTAATTTTAAATTTGAAGTTATTTATTTCTATAATGTGTATGGACCTGGTCAAATCAAAGTAGGTGATATGGCAACTGTAGTTGGAATTTTTGAAGATCAATATAAAAAAAATAAACCACTAACTATTGTAAAACCTGGAACTCAGACAAGACGATTTACTCATATTGATGATACTATTAATACTTGCATTGAAGCATGGAAAAAAAATAAATGTTTACAATATAGTATAAGTCACAAAAAATCTTACTCTATTCAAGATCTTGCTAAAATGTTTAAAACTAAAATAACTTATTTAAAACCAAGATCTGGTGAGCGATATGCATCAGCATTAACAAAAATATCAAATAATCGTAAAATAATTAATAATTATGGAAGAATAGATTTGAAAGATTATGTAAGTTCGTTTATTAAAGGTGAAAAATTATGAAAATAAAAAGCTCATTAAAGTCTATTAAAAAAAGAGATCTTAATTCTAAGTTAGTTAGAAGAAGAGGTCGTGTGTACGTTATCAATAAAACTAATCCAAAGTTTAAAGCAAGACAGAAGTAATTTTTATGGATAATGAAGACCATAAAAATACTTGGAACAATTTTACAAAATTTGTGTTGTGGGGAACAGTCGCAGTTATTGGTGTTTTAGTTTTAATGGCAATATTCTTGCTATAAGATTAATGTATGAAAATTGTTTCTATTTTAGAAAATCAAAAAATTGAAAAAAGAGTCGCAATTACTCCAGAGATTGCAAAAAAATATATATCTCTTGGTCTTGAAGTTTCATTGCCTGAAAATTTTGGAAGTCATCTAGGAATTAAAGACGAAGAGTATAAAGAATTAGGAGTATCAATTTCAAAAGATGAAAAAGAAATCATATCTAGTGCAGATATTATTGTTCAGTTAGGTTTATTAGATGATGACAAAAGTTCTTTATTAAAAGAAAATCAAATACTTATTGGGGTGTTAAACCCATATGATAATAAAAATAAGATAAATGATTTAGTTAAAAAAAATATCAATACTTTTTCACTTGAATTACTTCCAAGAATAACAAGAGCTCAATCTATGGATATACTATCCTCACAAGCAAACCTTGCAGGTTATAAAGCAGTGGTAGAGTCTTTCGCTCATTTTCAAAAAGCAATTCCAATGATGATGACAGCAGCAGGAACAATACCAGCAGCAAAAGTCTTAGTGGTTGGAGCTGGGGTTGCAGGACTTCAAGCAATTGCAACTGCAAAACGAATGGGTGCAATAGTATTTGCAACAGATGTTAGAATGGCTTCAAAAGAGCAGGTTGAAAGTTTAGGGGGAAAATTTTTAACTGTTGAAGGAGCTGAAAATCTTGAGACCGAAGGAGGTTATGCTAAAGAAGCATCAGATGATTTTAAAAAGAAGCAAGAAGAATTATTATCAGAAACATTAAAGAAAATTGATATTGTAATTTGTACAGCTTTAATTCCTGGAAAAAAAGCACCAGTAATTATTAAAGAAGATATGATTAATAATATGAGCTCAGGTTCAATCATTTATGATCTAGCAGCAATTCAAGGAGGAAACACAGCACATACTAAAGTTGATGAAATTGTAGATAGTAATGGTGTTAAAATAATGGGGGAAAGCAATATTTTAAATAAACTTCCAACTTCAGCATCAAATTTATATGCTAAAAATGTATTTAATTTTGTGTCGAATTTATATGATAAAGAAAATAATAAAATTAACATAAACTTAGAAGACGAGATAATTGAAAAAACGTTAATAAAATAAAATAAAATTATGGAAATAGATCCTTTTATATTCAGGTTAAGTATTTTTATCCTTTCAATTTTTATCGGATATTATGTTGTTTGGAGCGTAACCCCATCACTTCACACACCTTTAATGTCAGTTACCAATGCGATTTCATCTGTCATAATTGTAGGTGCAATTATTGCAGGTTTGGCAGGGAACTCTGATACTATATTTAACACTTCAAGTATCTTTGGGTTCTTAGCAATATCACTAGCAGCTATAAATATATTTGGTGGTTTCTTAGTCACACAAAGAATGCTTGCGATGTATAAAAAAAAGAAAAAGGATAAATAATGATATCAGCAAATTTATCTGCCATATTTTATTTAATTTCAGGAGTATTATTCATTTTAGCTTTAAGAGGACTTTCATCACCTGAAACATCCAGACAAGGAAATTACTTTGGTATTTTAGGAATGATTATTGCAATTACAGTTACTTTTTTATCTATTGGTAATTTTTCAACCGGATTTGTGGTTGTTTTAATATTTCTTTTAATAGGAGGATTAATAGGTGCTTTTATTGCATATAAAATTCCAATGACAGCAATGCCAGAATTGGTAGCTGGCTTTCATAGTTTGGTTGGGCTTGCAGCCGTATTTGTTGCAATAGCTGCCTTTTTAAATCCAGAAGCTTTTAATTTAGGATCTCCAGGCAACATTAAACTTGGAAGCTTAATTGAAATGTCAATTGGTGCAGCAGTGGGTGCAATCACTTTTTCAGGTTCAATTATTGCTTTTTTAAAACTTCAAGGAATAATGTCAGGTTCACCTATAACTTTTAAAGGACAACATCCACTAAATGCCTTAATTTTAATTTCAATAATTGTATTAATTTATCTGCTTTGTTCTACCCAATCTTCTAATTTATTTTGGATATTATTGGCAGTTTCTTTTTTAATCGGTTTTTTATTGATCATTCCAATTGGTGGTGCAGATATGCCGGTAGTGATTTCAATGCTAAACTCTTATTCTGGTTGGGCGGCGGCTGGAATTGGTTTTACCTTAGAAAATACAGCTTTAATTATCACAGGTGCGTTAGTAGGTTCATCTGGTGCAATTCTTTCTTACATAATGTGTAAAGGAATGAATAGATCATTCTTTAATGTTATTTTAGGTGGTTTTGGTGCAACTGAACAAAGTGCAGGAGAGAAAAATAAAGAACAAAGACCAGTTAAAAGTGGTAATGCAGACGATGCAGCTTTTTTAATGAAAAATGCTTCATCAGTTATAATTGTTCCAGGTTATGGGATGGCAGTGGCTCAAGCGCAGCATGCTTTAAGAGAGATGGTGGATACATTAAAAAAAAATGACATAAAAGTTTCTTATGCAATCCATCCTGTTGCTGGACGAATGCCAGGTCACATGAACGTATTATTAGCTGAAGCCAATGTGCCTTATGATGAAGTGTTTGAATTAGAGGAAATTAATAACGATTTTGCAAATGCAGATGTAGCTTTTGTTATTGGTGCAAATGATGTAACTAATCCAGTTGCTAAAACTGACCCTCAGAGCCCAATTTACGGAATGCCAGTTTTAGATGTTGAAAAATGTAAGTCAGTATTATTTGTTAAAAGGAGTTTATCACCAGGTTACGCTGGTATAGATAATGATCTTTTTTATAAAGAAAATACTTTAATGTTATTTGCAGATGCAAAAAAAATGACAGAGGATATTACGAAAAATTTATAAAAATATGAATACAAAAATTTTTTGTGATATTGCAAATTTATCTTTTATAAAAAAATTTAACAAAAAAAAAATTGTTAAAGGCTTTACGACTAATCCAAGCTTAATGAGAAAAGCTGGTGCAAAAGATTATAAATCATATTCTAAACAAATACTTAAAACTTGTAAGTATAAACCTGTATCAATTGAAGTTTTTGCAGATGATCAAGAAACCATGATTGAACAAGGTAAAAAAATAAGTAAATGGGGAAAAAATGTTTATGTTAAAGTGCCAGTTATTAACTCTAAAAATAAATTTTCTGAAAAAGTAATTAGAGAATTAAATGACAAAGGTATTAAATTAAATATTACAGCAGTTTATACAGCCAAACAAACTGAAAAAATTTTAAAATTAATAAATAAAAAAACAAAAGTTATAATATCAATTTTTGCTGGAAGGGCAGCAGATGCAGGCAAGGATCCAGTACCTGAATTTATCAAAAGTATTAAATTATCAAAAAAATTTAAAAATGTTGAGATATTGTGGGCTAGTGTAAGAGAGCCTTATAATTATTTACAAGCAAAACAACTAGGCTGTCATATCATTACAATTCCACCTACTATTATTGAAAAAATTGACAAGTTTGGAAAATCTTTTAATCAACTCACAAAAGAAACAGTAAAAACTTTTTTAACTGATAGTAAAAAATCAAAATTTAAGATTTAAAAGTTATTAATAAAATCTCTATAAGGTATAATCTTTTAGCGATGAAAAAAATCAAAGTTACAATAATTATTCCCGTTTATAATGAAAAAAAATATATTGAAAAAATTATAAAAGAAATAAAAAAAAAAGTAATTTTTAATAAACAAATTATAATCGTAGATGATTGTTCATTAGACGGAACAAGAAAAATAATTAAAAAAATTAAGAATATTGATAAGATAATTTTTCATAAAAAAAATCAAGGCAAGGGAGCTGCAATTATATCAGCCATTCCTTATATAAAGGGAAATATAGTTGCAATACAAGATGCTGATCTTGAGTATAATCCCAAAGATTTGAATAGATTAATTAAAATTATGATATCAAACAACTTTAAAGTTATTTATGGCTCGAGAGTTTTAAGGAAAAAAAGATATAATAGTAATCAATTTATATCTAATTTTAGAATTTTTGGAAATCATGTATTAACTATTATTTCAAATTTTTTTAACAACCAAAAACTTACTGATGCTCATACATGCTATAAAATATTTAGAAGCGAATTATTTATAAAATTAGATTTACAAGAAAATGATTTTGCATTTTGTCCAGAGGTTACAACAAAAATTAGCTTATTAAATGAAAAAATTAATGAAGCGCCCATTTCTTATAAAGGTAGAACTGTAGAGGAAGGTAAAAAAATACATTTTTATGACGCAATAAAAGCATTAATTACTATATTAAAGTATAAATATTTTATGAAATCTAAATATTTTTAATTATGGGTAATCAAAAATTAATTATATTTATGAAAAACATTCTTTCAAATGAGTGGAAATATAAAAATAAAATTTTATATCTGTCAATTTTACTCAGTTTTATTATAATTGCTTATTATATTTTAAGATCTGGGTTTTCAATGTCTTCTGACTCTGAAAGATTTTCAAGATGGGCCGATACTCTAATAAGTCTCAATTTTAATTTATTTGAATTTTTTTCGATAGATAAAGTGGCTCATAGACCTTCGCTATTTTTTTTTTCAATTCCTGTAATATTGATTGCATTATGCAAAGTAATTTTTGTTAATGAATGGCAATTTTTTTTTTTATTATTTAATTTATTACTAATATTTTTTTCTTTAATAATATTTACAAAAACTCTTTTACTAATTGATGTTAGGTCAATTTTAATATCTATTACTTTACCACTAGTTGTTATATCGGTAGATATATTAACTTGGCCTCAATTCATACTTTCAGATATGATTTATGCATTCTTAATTCTTCTTAGTACTTACTTTATTTTAAAAGGAATTATTAAAAATAAGTTTAATTATTTTGAAATCTTTATAATTATATTTCTATTGCTTGCTTCAAGACCTTCTTCTATTCCTGTAGTTTTTATGATTTTTTCATACATCGTAATTTTTAGATTTAATATTTTTAATGAGGCAAAATTTTCATTTTTACTTTTATTCTTACTATTTATTTTGACACCCTTTATCTATGCTGCAATATATTTTTATATTGAATTTTATATTCATGGAATAGCTAAATTAGATTTTGTTACTGGAATGGTAAAATCTGGAATGATCATTCATGATAGACCTGAAACGTGGGTACCTCAACCTAATAATTATTTGGATGTAGTATGTATATATTTTTTGAGGATAATTAATTTCTTTAATCCCTATGCAGCAACATTTTCAATATTACATGTTTTCTTAAATGTTATCCAAACTTGTATATTTCTATTTTCTATAATTATATGGCTATATTTTATTGGTTATATTAAATCTTATGATAAAATATTCTTTTTTATAATATCTTTATCTTTTTCTGTAGCAGCATTTCATTCTTTTATATTAATTGATTATGATTGGCGTTATAGATTTCCAATTTTATTACCATTAATGATGCTTTTTCCAATTTCTTTAGAAATTATTATAAAAAAAAAATTAAATTTGAAAATCTAGGTTTGTAAGATTGGTTTTTACAAAATTATTAAATGATATATTTAAGTTTTTATTAATTAATCCAACGGTCTATTAGTTTATTTAGTGTGAAAAATTGGTTGCGGGGGACGGATTTGAACCGCCGACCTTCAGGTTATGAGCCTGACGAGCTACCAGACTGCTCCACCCCGCGGTATACTTAAATTCTATTCTTAAGTTTGTTTAACTTTTTAACTCTTTTAATATTTTCTTGTAAAATTCTTTTTTTCTTCTCTGAGGGTTTCTCATAAGTATTTTTTAATTTAATGACTTTAAAAAAACCATCACGTTGAAGTTTTCTCTTAAGAACTCTAAGAGCTTGTTCAATATTATTATCTTTAACTTCTATCTTCATAAATTATTCTAAATGCGTGTAACTATCATTATAAAATTTTGATGTCTATTAAATTTATTCAATGTTTGAAATTTCTTTTGCTTGTTTAGCTTTTTCTTTTTCTTTTTTCTCTCTTTTTATTCTTCTCTCAGCTTTTTCTAGTGCCTCAATTAAATCTTTTTGAGTAAATAAGTTTAAAGCAACAGGATCTTTTGGGTTTAGATTATTATAATTCCAATAACTTTTATTTCTAATTGATGTAACAGAATTTTTAGTAATACCTACTAGTTTAGCAATTTGTGAGTCTTTCAGTATATTGTGTTGTCTAATAAGCCATAAAGCCGAATCTGGCTTATCTTGTCTTTTAGATAGAGGAATATATTTTTTTGTTTTTTTTTGAGTATTAGAAATCTCAATATCAGTATTATTGATTTGAAGAGGTCTATTTTCATCTTTAGAAGATAATTCAATCTCTTCTCTTGATAGCTGTCCAGAGATTATAGGGTTATAAGCCTTAATTCCTTTTGCAACCTCACCATCAGCAATTCCTTGGATTTCTACTTCATGCAAATTACAAAATTCTGAAATTTGTTTAAAAGTAAGTGTTGTATTTTCAACTAACCAAACAGCTGTAGCCATTGGCATCAAAGGCGCATTTGACATTTAATTTTTTTTATCTGATTTAAAGTTTTGGAATTTTTTATTAAATTTACTTATTCTACCTTTGTCCATAAGCTTCTGTTTTCCACCAGTCCAAGCTGAATGTGATTTTGGGTCAATTTCTAATTTTAGTAGATCACCCTCGTTCCCCCACGTTGATTTTGTTTCAAACTGAGAACCATCAGTCATTTCAACTTTAATAGAGTGGTAATTTGGATGAATATTTTTTTTCATGAAAGTCTTATAGCAAAAGATTTTTTTAAAACAATTAAAAGTTTGAATTAAATTCTCTATTTTTTCCTATAAAAATCAATAAACTCTAGCATTCATCATGTCTAATAATCTAAAAGTATAATCATTTATAATTTATTGTTTAATTTTGAGAAAAGTATTCTTACTTTAAAATTTTTTTTATTTTACTTTCAATCAAAACGTAAATTATTCCTAGGACTAACCCAAGTAGAATTGACAAAAAAATAGTTTTTTGCATAGAAATACTCTCGACACCTTCACTTTTATATGTTGATAATGGAATATTAAGTCTTGCTGCAATAAAATTATTTGAATTAACTATAGGAGAATTTTCAAATAAATATTTTAATCTTTTAACATCTTTATTTTCCTCCACTCTTCTCTTCATTTTCTCTAATTCAATTTTAATAAATTCATTATCTAAATTGTTTTCTATTTCAAATGTAATATCTTCAATTACATATTGCTTTATTTTCTCTGAATTTATTATAAATAATTCAAAGTTATTTTTTAGGTATTTTTGAATTTCATAATTTGCAGAAACTTCAATATAACTCAAAAATTCTTCCCAAATTTTTTTACTCTTGATTGCAAATATAATGTGATGAGGATAATTACTTGAGACATTAGATATTTTAATTGAAGAAGCTAGTTTTGTGACCTCATTTTCATAACTCTTATTATCTGAGAAATTTTCTTTTTTAACGAGATTAAATTTTTTAATTCCTTTTTTGAATAAATGTTTTTGATTAAGTTTTTCAAGAAACAAATTATATAAATAAGATTGATCAATGTGATTTAAATATTCACTGAATGAAGTGAAATTTGCTAATTTATTATTATATCTTGAACTTAGAGTTAGTTCATTATCTGTTGTACTTGGAATTATTATATTATTATTTTTTTCCATTTTAATGAGATAGGTGTTAAATGCAGAGTATTGATAATTGTCAAAACTTGAAATAGGTAAAATTTCTGTTTTAGCTAAAAACAATGGCTCAGAAATTTTTAAATTTATTTTTAAAAATACGCCAGTTAACAAAACTATCACTATAATTAGAAAAATTTTCCATTTATTTTTCCATGTAACTATAATTGCCTCCGATAAATCTATATTTTGATTAAGTGATTTATTTTGTAAACTCATTTTTTTAGTTACTAGATTTTTATGAATTAATTAAGCTTATTATATTCTATATTATATCACAAATTAAAATTATATTTTAAGTTTAGATTTTTTTAATATGACTAATTAATAATATCAAAAGTTTTTTAAATTTTTTAACATTTGATCATTAATTGATGAACTAGAGGCTCTAATATTAATATTATTTATATCGAATTCATTAATTTTGTTAACTGTTCCACCTGCTTCTTCAACTAATAATGCTCCCGCAGCAATATCCCATAAATTAATATTATTATGAAAAAAACCATCAAGTCTTCCTGAGGCTACGTAAGCTAAATCTAAAGCTGCACAACCACTGTATCTCATATTTAAATTACTAAACTTTACACCCTCATGATTACTTGAAAAAAGACAATCCTCTAATAAGTTTTTTTTTGAAACTCTTAGTCTTTGATTATTCAAAAAAGCTCCTTTGTCTTTTTCTGCAAAAAACATTTCATCTTTAATAGGATCAAAAATTAAACCACTTATAATTTCATTTTTGTATTGAAGAGCAATACAAATTGCAAAGTGAGGTATACCATGTAAAAAGTTTGTGGTTCCGTCTATCGGATCAATAATCCAAATATTTTCTTTATCTTTATTTTTTATTATTCCAGTTTCTTCAGTTATAAAAGAGTAGTTTTTTTTAATTTTTGATAATTCTTCAATTAAAATCTTTTCTACATATTTATCTGTTTTTGTTACAAAATCATACGGTCCTTTTTTAGATACTTGTAATTTTTCAACTTCTCCAAAATCACGAATTACTGATTTAGAAGCTTTTTCAGCAGCTTTAATCATAATGTTTAGATTTGATGATATAGAAATCATTCAATTATATTTTTTTGACATACTCTAGATTTCTTGTATCCACTATTACTTCGTCGCCAGACTCA
>Ga0255758_10001457_pt1 | contig 23875 bp, 30 predicted proteins | sample 011ome_24_FD_179958 | JGI IMG/M metagenome (GOLD analysis project Ga0255758, IMG submission 179958) | Coastal salt marsh microbial communities from the Groves Creek Marsh, Skidaway Island, Georgia - 011513CT metaG (version 2) | ecosystem: Environmental > Aquatic > Marine > Intertidal zone >...
CTCTGCCTTTGGTGAGGGGATGCAGTTGTTCTCTTCATTCGTTATGCTGCTGAACTTTGCACGACATGGGAAACTCAAGGGGTTAGGTCAAATCATTGCTTGGTCTATTGTGGATGAAACGCAACACGCTGAGGGTATGATTAAGGTGTATCGCGAGTGGGTTAAACAACATCCGAATGAGAGCACTAGCGACCGCATCAAGGAGATTGCTAAAGAGATGGTGGCACTAGAGGACAAGTTCATTGACCTTGCCTTTGGTATGTATGAGGTGGAGGGGTTGACAGCCGAAGAGGTTAAGCAGTATATTCGCTACATTGCTGACCGAAGACTAATCAGCATGGGTATGAAGGGTGTCTTCAAGGTTAAGAAGAACCCGATGCCTTGGGTTGATGGTATGTTAGGCGTAAGCCACACCAACTTCTTTGAGCAGAGAGTAACAGATTATTCTAAGGGTGCTACCAAAGGGACTTGGGATGACGTATGGGGGAAGGCAGCATGAGTATCCACATCAACTACCGGCTTGGTATGGGCTTTGACATTGAGCATAACGACAACATCTGCCACGTGGTAGGGGATGATGAGGGAAGGTTTGTAGCCGCCTATGAGGGGCTTATCATTCGTATCCCCTTCTTCTCCATCTACATTGGTGAGTTTAGTGAGCTTGACCCTGAAGTATTGGAATTAGAAGACTAAAAAAAAGCCCCTAAGCTATCTGCCTAGGGGCTTTTTTGTTACTCCATCCCGTATTTATCGTACAGGTTTTGTTCTATTATCTGCTTTCGTAGCTCTGGATATTTAAACATCAGTTTGTTACGAGCTGCTTTGGTTACCCTACTCATCATCTTCCTAGCAACATTTTGTTTAATCTGTTTGTTAGGTAGATTGGCAAGGTTGGGCATTGCATTCGAGAACATCCTAGTTGACATCTCGTTTATATACCGCTTATAATCTGACAATTGCTGTGCGTCCATTTGAACCTTAGACAGCTTAGAACTCTTAGGTGCAAAGGTAACGCCAAGTTCTGCCATCCCTTGTTGAAACTCAGTAGGCATATCAGAGACAGCAATACCTGTAATCGCCTGAGACGTACTGGTCTTACGAGGCTGGAGGTTATTAGGGTCAGCACTGTACAGTGCATAAGACTCTGGTAACGACTCACGGGCAAAGGGCACACGCTGTTGCATCTTCTCTGCTGTTGTTATCGCCTCACGCTCATATGGGTCAATAGCACGAGCTATGGTGTTAGCACCAGCAGGAACCAAACGCTTAGCTAGGTTGTCGAAATAACCCTTAGCTTTGTTGGGTGAATCCATAGCGGTGAGCATATCAGCAAAACCCTGCAAGAAAGTTTTCTCTAGTATGTTACCCTTCAGCAAACTCCAACTAGCAGCAAGAATCTCGTCAGCCTCTTTACCCTTCTGAATCTCACCCTTCTGATAGCGGTCAGTCATCTTAAACGTATCAGCAGCTAACCCCATCACAGTTGCAAAAGGTTCAACACGCTGGTAGCTTATCCACTGGTCACCTACCTTAATGGAGAAAGGCTGGATGCCGTTAGCTTGCCATGTAGCACGTTCAGCAGCATCGTCAGGAACAGAGCCTGTCAGTCGATCTCCTAAGTATAATGAGCCTAGCCCAGTGATAACACCTAAGCCAACAACCTGCCTTGCCACCATGTCTTCCAATGGCATCTTAACCACGTCAGTTTTGAAGGTAGGGATTTTAACCCCATCAACAACCTTATAAACTACGTTAGTCTGAGTGACTCCGGGCTTGACAATTAAACCAGCACCGGGTACGTAGCTTAAACCCTCTTTGGTTAAGTTCCAAGGGGTGCGAAGGAAGGGTACGATTTGGGTCGCTAGAGTTGTCCCTGCTGTATTTCCTTCACCACGTACCTTAGAAATCTTATCCATGATACCAGTTAGTTTGGTCTGGAAGGTTCCATCGGTAGCGTAGTTGCGGATGTCATAGATAGCAGTGAGGAAGTCATCACTGTCACCAAACACCTTATCCAAACGACTAACATAATCCAGTCGATCTTCTTGAGTATACTTCTCAATCAGTGACTCAACAGATACTTTAGGGTCTGCCTTGTTTGCTGCTGGATAGTCACGTTTTGCTTTTGCTACAATCTCTTCACGAGGCTGCATTGAGAAGGCACGTTCCTTATACTGCTTGTACAAGGTGTCATAGTCACCCTTACCAGCCGCCTCATCCATTGATGCTTTGCGACTGATCAGTGCCATAGTCTTCTGTGTGCGTAACCGAGCCTTGAAGTACTCGTCAATACCAATGGTTAACCGAGTAGGCATACGAACAATATCACCACCATACTGACTGGGGATAGCCTTGGTCATGTAGTCGTACATCTCACGCAACGCTAGGTTGGCATCCTCAACAGAAACATTACCAGTTCGAGGGTCAACCCTAGCACCAGCAGCTTCCATCTTCGTGTTAAACTCTTTCTGTGACATCCCCAACGCTTTAGGGGTTAACTGAAAATCAACAGGCAACCCTGCTTTGAAACCAGACTTGAGAAAGACTAAATCGCTTTTTAACCCATCAAACACAGAGTCAAACATGGCTCTAGCTTCACGCTTTGCTGCTGCATCTTTAGAGAAAGCAGTCGCAATCACACGTAAAGTTGGCTTCGCTAGTGTGTTAACAGCGTTACCAATAAAGTTAACCACGGGAGTGCCTGTACCTGATAGCATGGCGTTAATGGTGTACTCGTTAAATATCTGCCACACGTTAGGCTTCTTCTTATCCAGCCCCTGCGACACCATATTCTTGACAACACCATTAACAGCGTCAGGGTCTATACGGTCAACCTTGCTAATAACCTCCCCGATATTTTTCAGTACGTTTTGACACGCTGCTGATAAAAAGTTCTCGCTCATTGACAACCCATCCCCGGAAAGATTCCCCTCATCATTTTGGTCTGAGGTGTTTGACCACTTGAAATAGTCTGTGCTATAATACGACGAGCGTTCATAGCGCGACTAGCCTTAGTACCATCATTCTTGTAGAACAGATCGATACCAGTGTAATATACCATATCACGAGATAGTTCAGCAGCTTCTGCCGTATCTAAACTTTCACCGCTATCCACCAAGTCACGTATGCGGTTTAACACCTTTGTCCTGTTAGCCATAGCATCAGCGTAGAACCAGCGGAAGCCAACAACTTGGTCAGCAGACATATTGTCTTTTAACCCCTTCTTGGCTAGCATGAACTCAGCCATATTGCCATACTCATCGATGATTTCTCTCAATGCCTTAGCACCAGCCTGCTTCAAAGCAGCGAATGAACCCTTACCAGTAACAGTTTTATCCATGTCTTTTGGTAGGGCAACACGAGGGTCATCATTCTCTAGCATACGCATCAGCACACGCTCACGAGTGTCTCCACCCTTGTTAATGTCCTTCATGGTCTTAGGCATCAACTCAGGGGTTAGGTAGGTGCGAGGGTTAACACCAGCAGAACCAACACTGCGGTTCTCTTTAGGGATACCAATATCTTCAGGTGGGATGTCCAACACATCCTCAGTCTTAGGAGTACGGGTAACAGCCTCGCCTTGAATTAAACTCTCGGCTTCTTGAGCAGACTTAGCACCCTGAACAGCGGGAGAGTCTTCAGCAATTTTAGCAACTTCTTCTTGTGGTATAGCCTTGGTTGCTTTAATCTTCTCACGGTAGCCGGGGACATCAAGGTCAACACCAACAGCGTTCAAACGTTCCTTCAGCGTTACTGCTGACATGAACTTGTTACCATTGAAAGCATCGCGGAACTGAACACCACCCCTACCATCTTGACTGATTACAACACCAACCTTTTGTAGGTTTTGTACGTCATTAGAGTCTAACCCATCCTTGACATCAATACGAGTAGGTTGGACAGGAGTACGAATTTCACGTGGTGGAGCAATACGCTGTTTTAACATCCCAGAGAACATAGAGGGACGATCGAAAACAAGTTTACCACCTTCAGGCGTCATCGTACCTACACGCTTGGCTAGTTCCTTACGAACCTTAGTCGCCATGCCTTGTACTTCACGCAAACTTAATCCTGTTTTGTCAACTAACCACGACTGAGCAGCTTGAGAGGATACCCCACGTTTTTCACCAGCAACCCAGAAAGCGTGATCTAAGTCATCAGCAAACTTAGCATCCACCTTGTTAATCTTAACTGGTTTCTTAATTTGAGTAGGCAGGGTTAGGTCAACATCAGAGGCTACTTGCTCTACCGTCTCCAAACTCTTTAACTGAGGGTTCCACTGTATAGGCTTATCAGGAACTGTGAATGAAGGCTCAGGTGCTAGCTTACCATTCCACTCTAACAGCAACTGTTCCTTCTGTGCTTCTGGTAGCTCATCAATCTTAGCTTGAATCTCGTCTGGCGTAGCCTTGGTTAAATCAGCATCGATGCCAAACTTTCTCAACAGAGCAGAAACACCAGCACCAAGACCACCACCGAGAACTAAACCACCTACAACGTTAGCAGTTCGACTGTCTCCCATTGTTTCGTAGGTAGGCTCAATAGCACCACCAAAACCACCAGCAATAGAACCACGTAGAGCACCCGTAGCAATTTTACCACCAATAGCAAAAGGCTTTAACACCGCTGCTGGTAGAGTAACAGGGTCTAAAATTGAACCTGTAATAAGACCAGTCCAACCCGCTACAGGGTTAGTCTCTAGCAGCATCCGACTCTCTTTTTCAGCCTGTAAGTCCTCGTCATAATCAGGACGCATAACGCCCAACCCACGTAAAGAAGAGGTAAAACCCCTACTAATGTTGGATGTAAAAGCGTCCCAAGAGCTTCCTCCTTCACCTGACAAATACTCAAGCGTAGGAATAGACACACCCTCTAGCGTGCCTGTAGCCATAATCTCTAAGTCTTTTACAGGGATTAACGAGTAGTCTATTTCTGCCATTTTTAACTTTCTTTAAAATAACCGTGACCCTGAAATATCACCTTTAGGAGCACCAGTTTTAGGACGAACACGCTGCTTACCTACTCTACTTCGCGCAATTCGCTTACGTAACTCTCTTTTTTGATCGTCTGTTAAGTAAGCGTAGTAGTCTCTAAGAATTCGCTCAGCATCTCCATCTTCAAAATACTTAATTGCTTCTGGAGGTAAGTTTTCTACTGAAACTCTAGCTTTGTCTTCTTTTTCTTGCGCTTGCACCTGACGCTCTGCACTGTTATAACCAGCACGTTCAACATCAGCTTCTGCAATTAGAGGAGCCATTTGAACTTTTTCCTCTGCCCCAGCTACCATACTTTCTATTGTTTTAGGAGCTGTGGTAGTGGATGAGGTACCTCCAGTAGCCGCTGCTTTAGCTGCTTTTGCTTTTTCCAACTCTGCTTTAGCTCTAGCAGCCATATCATCACCACCACCAGTGCTACCAGTTGTTCCACCAGTGGGCTGAGCACTAGACTGCTGCATATCTTCGTATTGCTTTGTCTCTGGATTGTATTTACGTGTAACAGTGATAAAATCTCTTATAGGAACAATCTTACCTTGACCATTATCCGCGTATTTAACTGTTTCAATCTTAAATTCTTTATATGGAGGAATCAAGTCTTGTTGTGCCTTCTGCATCTGCAAGTCTTCAGCTTGTAACCGACGAACTTCTCGTTGAGCCATCATAAACTGTTTGCCCATACCCGGTTTGTCAGCTAGAGAATCAGCCACTGCTTGCATCTTTTCCACTGGTGTGCCTTTAACAGCACTACCAGCCTTAATAGCATCATCTAGGTAGGCAGCTTCAACCTCGCCAGCAACCTTACCACCAAGCAAGCTACCAGCGCCCATACCAAGCATAGTACCAGCATTCTGACCCATAGAGACGACTTGCTGTAACAGCCCCTGACTACCCATCTGAGTAGGGGAAATCATCATGGAGTCTAACGCTTTATTGCGTATGTCTTGTGGGCTTTGAGCATTAAATAACCCTAAAATTTCACTAGCCATTATTTACCCCCAAATTGTTGTTTCATCAAAGCTGTGCCTAGGTTGCCAAACATACCAGCACCAGCCAAGCCACCAGCAAGGTTAGCGTTAGCAGCAGCCTGACCACCAGCCAACAACATCTGTCCTTGGTTAGCACCAGCGGTAGCTACACGGTTACCAATGTCAGCACCAATCTGTAAGGGCTTTAACCCATACTCTTCGATACCTAGACCAGTCTGTAGCAAACCAGTACCACGAGCGATGGAGCGGTCGATGTCTGCTTGAGCCAGTTGTGTTGATTGAGCAGCAAGCTGTTGGTCAGCCATTGAACGAGCTAGGTCACGCTGATACTGTTCTGGATTAACATACCCTGTACCAGCCCCTGCGCCCTGTGATGCGCCTGAAAGCCCTAAGCCAATACGACCACTCTGCAACTGTTGCTGGCGAAGGGCAATGTCTTCTGCACCTCGACTACCTTGTTGTAGAGCCATTTGTTGGTTATAATAGTTTTCAGCGGCTTTGGTCGGGTCAGTTTCAATCTGCCCCATAAACTCACCAGCCCCACCGTACATAGCATTACGAAATGCCTGAAGGGTTGGGTCAAGAGTATAACCAGCCTCTTGTTTATTCTCGTCAAAGAAGCTAGTACCAAAGCCAGTTGAGATTGAATACGGCTTAAACTTAGCTGACTCAGCCGCAATCTTAGCTGCCTCGATGTTAGACTGAGCCGATTGACCGGCTGCATCTTGAGCTTGATTAGCTCCAAATAAACTTAACCCAATTGGAAGAAGTGTTGAAAAAATATCTGCCATGCTATTTCCTTAAAAAGAACCACCGTTGATAGCAGCACCATCAAGAGTAGGTATTGTTACAATACCCGTAAAAGTTGGTGATTCAATGTCAGCTTTAGTTGCCATCTTATCTGCAATGTCGTTAAACTCATCGTCAATCTCAGCACCTTTTACAATTTTACCAGCATTACCACTAGGCAAAGTGTCTTTAGCGGCAAAGTCTGTGAGTTTAAAATAGTTACTCATCAGTTAATCCTTCCAGTTTTAACAAAAATATCCAGTTTCTGCACACTTAGTCCTTGACCGTTTACGTTAGCCTCGAAACCAATCTGTACCACTTCACCACTACCTTGAGCTGGTGTACTCACTTTATCAATCAATACGCCAGCGACATACTCAGACAAGTTATATTCAGCAATGCCGTACTCAAAAGCCTGTCCTGCATTAATCTCAAATGGGTAAGAGAAAGAAGCACCGTAGTAGTCGTAACCTGCTTTGATAACAAAGATTTGACCGCTGCCGCCAATAACAGTAACACTAACACGCTTCAGAATCTTCTTGACAGCGTTCTGACCCATGTCGATATAACTAGAAAAGAACTTCATACGGTAGGAAGAACCATTGTCTTGATAACCACCGTAGACACCAATCCCGTTAGGCTTACCTAGCAAAACAGCCCTGTCTCGTGTCCTGAGAAGTGCTGTAATCTTATGTTTATTCCACACTGTGATACGAGATGAACCATCCTCTAGGGCACTTCGCGTATCCAAGCAATAAACTGCAGACTGCGATGGAAAAGAGATTAGATAGAATGCGTTAGTTTCAGAGTAAACACTCTTTACTTTTGTCAACCCACCATTAACAGCAATCTCTGTATTAACCGCTGATTTAAAGTCATCCCGTATATTCTTGGTTAAGTCACGCATTGGCAATGACTTCTCCTGAATGAGGCGACCCAGAGAACGAATACCTGTATCTGAGAGGAAGATTAAATCATTACCAGTACTTTGAACAGAGTCACGAGCGACACAACCAACACCAGTGATTATGTCGCTTAGTTGGAAATCCCCTAGAGGGTTAGCTGCCCCTGAGTAAATAACAATGTTACGCTCACAAAAAATAATTAGGAAATCATTATGAGAAGCTAAGGCTACAATGTTATCTACGTTCTTCGGTAGTACGGCAGCGATATTTAGCGTACCACTTGTGCCACCAGAGAAGGCTGGGAAAGCTGAATCAGCAATGTCAGTTGACCAGTAAACTGTTTCACCATCATGCACCCAGAAACGCCCGTAAGCCGCCATAACGTCTTTAGGGTAGGATGACCCAAAGGAAGGCGTATAAGGTCCACCATGAGCCGTATGAGAGCTTTCAGGGTGTAGTACAGGGCTGCCACTCTCCCGTGTAAAGATGAGAGGCTCTTGACCATCCTGAACTAACAAAGAGTGGTCATAGATGTTGGCTGCTTTCCAGTTGTTATTGTTAATGGTATAGAGAGCAGGGGAAATGTCAGTTAAGGTGAAGTCGTTCTCTTGCAACAAAACCTTGTTATTACCAGCCACCAAGATGTCAACAGTGTTATCCGCATTTATATGCTCAAAGATACCCTCTACCACTTGCCCCGACAACTCAGACGAACCAGAAACAGTCTGCATTGTCCAACCTTTACGAGCACCCATGCGACCATATTGGTCAATGATGCAATTATCGGCTGTCAGGGCATAATTGGATGAAAGGGTAACACTGCTCTCTTGTGTGTTTAACCCGAAGAAGCCGGGTGCGACGATAGAGATAGGTGTTAATTGTTTCATACGCTATACCAAATAGTGTCCTCTTGATGACGAGCAGCGTCTAAGGCAATCTCATCAGCCAATGCCGACTGAGCAGCACCGTAGGCGTTCATACTTTGTTGACCACCGTCTTCACCTCGATCTTCAATAGCCATCGCTGTAGCTAACAGGAAGACTGGTCGAGCAGGAATTAAGAGCTTGTCGGTGTCGTTAACCAAATCAGCATTACGTAAGGTGACGTTGAAACGTAACTCATAGGCTTTGTCTGGAATGGGGTAAATATCTACCTGAGTATCACCATCAGCACTAACACCGTTAAAGTTGTAGAAGGCTGGGATACCCGTCTGAGGGGAAGCTGTTAGAAACTCACGGTTAAACCAATTAGCTGACCGATACTGCAACTCAATGTCGTTAGAATCGTTCCAAGCGTCTAGCACCTTAAAGTTATTCTTAGTGCCGTTCAGCTCATAGTTGAAAGTGTTAGCTGTGGTTGTTAATGTCAGTGTAGTCCGTAGAGCACTCCAGTCCCAAGCAGCCTCTACTTGTGCTTTAGCCTCATTGACAAAATCTCCAACAAGACGAGGGTATACGTTTACGTTCCCTGAGCCACCAACAGTGGTTGCCTCGCTTTCACGTAGTCGTCGTAAGACTTTATTGACAAGTTGTAAGTATGTCATTTATTTATTCCTTTGTTGCCATTATACCACAGATTAACAGTTTTGTCAAGTTTATTCGCCATCAAATGCAACAGTTTGTGGTTCTTTTCTTAGGTCAAACGTGATGATACAGCTTTGAGTTGCACCCTCTTGTGGTTGAATAACAAAAGAATCCCCTTGTTGCATCACAATAGACCCATTGCTAAACTGTAAATAGCTATGAGAAGACATTGGGTACAAGTCAATAATCTTAATCTTGTGGTCAATGTCGTGAGCGTGTTGCCAATAAGCCGTGGTAGTCTTGTTGTTAGCGTCAAGGTTAGAGATGAATAACAAATCCACCTCTGCCTTGTACCCTTGTGGGACTACGAATATTGTATTGGCAACACCCGCTGTCAGTTGTTTACCTACTGAGTGTTTCATTAGATAACACCACCATAGGGGTCGGACATAGTAGGAGTAGAGTAGTTACCAGTGCCATCTCCTGTAGCTGAGAAACCGTCAGAAGATGGGCTATATGCACCACCTCCATTATCACTAACACCGGGGATGTCAAAAATAGGAGTAATATCTTCGTAAGGAGTAACACCATCCATAATACTGTTATACTCTGATATTCTTTCGTTAGCCTTCTGATAAGAATCAGGCAACGCCCATCGTAACGCAGCAGGTGTTTTGTTGTACATAGCCTGTTGATACATCAAATCATTTAGAGTTGGAGCTGTAGAACCCGAGTAACTTCTTAAACCAAGCATACCACCGCCCAAAGTAGCGCCTAGGGGTAACAAACCAAACAAATCATTCTTGATTCGGTTACCACGTTCATCTAAAGTTTCTCTTCCCAACCAATCTAGTTGCTCTTGGGTTAATTCAACTTTATCAGAACCAGAGTCATAAGGTGTGTTGTTTCTACCCAACATACCATTATCACCACCGCCACCACCACTTCTAACTGCTAAACGTCTCCTCTCTGCCTCATCTAACGCTAGTTGATCAGCTTTTCGATCTCTCGAGATATAGAAGGGGTCTTCACGGTAACGAGCATTCGCGTCAGTCATAGAGGGAGCTGACAGCATAGGGTTATCATTAACTTTAGGTATCGCAGCCATCAGTTCTTTTATGTAATCTGCAAATTTCTTATCAGCCATTACTTCTTCCCCTTGTTAACTTTAGCCCGTTGGTTACGCTCAGGCAACTTACGACCAGCCTTGCTCATAGCGATAGCGACTGCTTGCTTCTGTGGGCGACCTTCTTTAACCAGCATACTGATATTTGAGCTGACAGCTTTGTCGCTCTTACCCTTCTTCAATGGCATATTAACCACCCTTCATATCAATCATTAACACAATGAGCCACCAGATAGCGCCTATTCCAGCTGATACAATACCAATGGCAAGTGAGTTCCACAGGAGGGCTTTACGCCTCTGAGCCTGCTTATAAATTGTCTTCTCTCGTTGTTCCCGTATCTGCCTACGCATCTGGAGCATCTCTCTGTATGTCTCCACACCGTAGCGATAGGTTATCATCTCTCGCAGCTCATTCTCCATCTGCTGAATCTTCTGCTTATGGACTACAGCCTGAAAAGCCTCTTCCTCTACAGAACCTCCACTGAGCAGCTTACGAAACAGAGGTGGGTTCTTAGCCTCTTCCTCTGCTTTGTTAATGTCACTAACACCCTGAAAGAACTTACCGAAGTAGCCAACGCAATCTTCAATCTCTCTTCCAGCCTGAACAGCTTTCTTAATCATGTTGAAAGCACCGGAAGCTAAGGCAAACGCGCTAACAGGGTCTATCATGTCATTTCATCCAATGTTGTGCGAACCAAGCGAGGATGCCACCAACAATAGATGCTATGGTCATCCCCATCCAGAAACCACCTTTGCTTTGGTTGGCTAGGGCTAGAAGTGTTTTGATGTCAGCGTCCATACTGTTCACCTTAGCTTCTAACCCCTCCACCTTAGCCAATAGTTTCCCATACTCTACTGGGTTTAGGTTTTCCATTGGTTACTCCGTGGGTGGCGTATCCGCAGGCTCTGGTGTATTACCCTCTGCCAGCCACACCAGATACTCTTGGTAGTCTGTGTTGGCTTCGTCAAAGGGAATAAAGGCGTTGTCGGACAGGCGGCAAACACCGCGAATCTCTTTGCCTTCAATATCGTTTGGAAATTTTTTAAACATTTTATAACTCCGCCGAAAACTGCCAATTTAAAAAGCGAGAAGAATAGCTTCCCGTTGATGAACTCGTAGCACTTGCATACGCGTGTCTTAAATCTGCAACGGTAAGTGTGTTTGAAGACGAGTTAAAGTGTGAAGTTGACCCCGTACTCCCTTGAGCGGCAGTTGGGGATGCCCGCATTTCAGTGACAAAAGGTGTTCGTTGCTCAGTGCCATACCCAGCAGGACCATAATCTGAACAGCACATATTTGCAATTTGAAAATAACGCTGACACCTACGGAGCATCTCGCCATAATCAACGTTCTCAAAAGGCGTGGCTACACTGCCTGCCTCAAGCTGTACGCCTGTTATGTAGAAGGTTGCTCCGGATGTGTCGACTACTGAGGTTGCGCCTATTGCTGACTGATAATCTGCAGATGCCCAAGCGCCAGCGGTTCCGTTAAAATTAGAACCGCAACCAAGACCAAAGCGAACACGAATACCAACGCCGCTGTCGGTCAGCCAAGTTCCTTCTGTATCACCAGCAAAGGTGATGGTTTTGTATTCCCAAGTGTCCGCAGACGAAATTGTGTATGTAAACGCATAAGACCTGTCAACAGAAGAATTTACTAAAGCACCGCCAAAAGTCCCCGTTAGGCTAGAGCGAACCCAAAAAGATAGCGTGACTGGTTTTGCGTCAGCAGTGCCCCATGAAAAATCTGCAGAATTGAAACCTTCTATAAATTGTTCCAACCTGTTTGACTCGTTATCAGCAAGGCTTACAACGGCTGTTGTTGTTTGGACTTTGAGTGATGATGCGAAGCCAGTAGGTGCGCTGGATTCTTGGGTAATAGTAACAACACCGGTAAAAGTACCTGATTCTGCCCACCGCCAACGGTCAATTGTGTATTGAGTGTCACCGTTAGTCAGCCCACTAAAACTCGTTCCACGCTGTGAAATCCGCATATCTCCGTTGATGATTCGATTCCTGCCAGCCATGTTAGACACGGTTGGGGTAAACGTGTTGATGCTTGCTGTGTTGCCACCACTAGCATCGGTGATGGCGTTTGTTGCTAATGTACTCATGGCTTTGGATACTCCTGTTTCACTGCGGCAATCGTTGCCTTCCACGCATCAATGCCTTCGTGGTAGATGGTGTCTAGCTGGTCAGCAATTGATGGGTAGGCTTGGGCACGTTGCTCTTTGTATGCGTTAGAGGCTACCAAGGCTTCAGCGGCAGCTAGGTCATAGGACACGACTTGCTCGTTGGCATCATAGGCAACGTCATTACGGATTGTTACAACCGTTGGATTTAATTGGTAAATTGCATCGTGTAATTTCATGCCGCAATCTCCATAAGTGTAATTGTTGATTTTTGGTTATTACCGTTCATAGATACAGCAGCCCCACCATTAGAACGCATAGCTAAGGTGTACGTTTGACTACTTGTAGTGGATGGGCTATCTAAATAATTTATTGAAACCGAACCCCCTACGAGTGAAGCGTTTCCGTACACAAGAGCAAAACCCCAATTGGCGGCACCTCCTAAATCTGTTCCAGCAGTAGTTCCTCTAAATACAGTATATACTGCCGCTTCACCGTAACCCCCTGCAAAACCTTCGGCAGCAACAAGCACTAAAACTTTGTTAGATGCACTACTTGGGGTTATAGAGGCTGTTAAAGTTGTAGTCACAAAACTTGTGCTAGTTGTAGCCACAGCTGCTTCTGTTTCTGCTTGAACCACCTGAAGCACATTACCAGCCCGTTGCAATGTATCAATTGTCCCCGCCTCATCAGGCAACACAAGCGTTCTATCTGTATTGGTCGCTGGTGACTCAAGGGTGAAAACCCCTGTGCCTGTTGCAGCGCCTTTGATTGCTATATTGCTCATACATCATCCTCCGATGGGTTTGGGTCATAAAAACTGCCATCAGCAGCCTGCATAAAACCAGTACCAACCCACACTGATTCATCAACCACCACGTAAGTCATACCGGCAGGTGCTGCGTTGCTAGGTTCGCCTACGCCAACATTAACCACAACACCATCTGAATTTAAAATAACTGTTTTCATATTAGTAATACACCGTAATTCTTATCACGCCATGGTGACCAGCGCCACCACCCCTGTTAGCCGTAGAGTCTTCTACCGCACCACCAGAGCCACCTGCGCCATAGTTTACTGCGGCTAATCCATTATTAGCACCATTTGACGCTTGTCCTCCGAGAGGACCCGGACCAAACATTGAATCCCCGCCAGTACCACCAACGTACTGGGCAAAATCGCCACGGGAACGACCACCTCCCGTTCCCCCTGTTACATTAATATCTCCACCACTTGCGCCGCCGCCATAGGCGCCTTGATAATAAGTGTTGGATGCAGCTGCTGAGATGCCACCACCTGCTAAGGCTCCATTTGCAGTTAAAGTTAATGCCCCATCTGTAAATGTTGTGGTGCCCCCGCCGGAACCACCATAAACCCCCGCCGCACTACCTGCTCCTCCAGCGCCGATTGTGTAGGTATAAGATGCAGAAGGGCTTGTAATTAATTTTGCACAGTAACCACCGCCACCACCGCCACCACCGCCAGCACCGTTAGCACCATCACCATCTACACCACCGCCACCACCGCCGCCACCAACAGCTTCCACATATAAGGCTCGAGCACCTGTTGGTGTTGTGTAAATTGCAGCAGTACCAGTGGTTAGGTACTCTATACCGCCAAATAAGTAACCGCCAGAGGCATCAGGCAGTGTAATACCTGCTGTTCCATCTAAAATAATACTCATGTCTACCCCTTAGATAATAATCCAGCGACTACCGCTAGGAACTGTAACTGTAACACCAGAGTCAATCGTAATAGCTCCAGTGCTCATAGCATTTTTACCACTTGTAATGGTGTAATCGCTTGTAACAGTTTGACCATTCTCATAGAAGATGTCATCAGTACCCGCGCCTGTAGCACCACCACCGACTTGAACAACAGAACCACCGCTGTTCTTTGTGTACATCTTCCTATCTTCAACGTTTAACGCAAGTTCACCTACGTCTACATCTCCAGTGCCGGGAACAGAACCAGCTGTGGTACTGTTCTTGATAATAATTGTGTTAGCCATTAAAATGTTCCTCCATCAATGGTCGTAGTCCATGAAGCATTAGTTCCATCCGTTGTTAAAAATTTACCCGCGTTGCCTGTTTGGTCAGGTAGTGCAACAATCAACTCCCATGATGCCGTAGACCCATCTGTTGTCAAATACTTACCGCTATTACCCGTTTGAGCAGGTAAAGCATCAACCGTAGCCCATGAGGTTGCAGAGCCATCAGTTGTTAGATACTTACCACCATTGCCTGTTTGTGTTGGGTATGTCGCATAACCTTCAGCAGCGTGGTCACCCCAACCGTAAGCAGTGTCCCAGTTGGAAATCTTTGTATTGTCCTGTGTCCACTTAGTGCCAATAGAGGTGGTAACAGTGGTGGAGAAGTTAGCGTCATCCCCTAGAGCCGCTGCCAACTCATTAAGCGTGTCCAGTGCGGCAGGAGCAGAATCTACTAGGTTTGCAACAGCTGTGTCAACATAAGTTTCACTCGCCCACCCTGTAATATCTGCTGGTTGAACTGCTGTATCCGCTAGAGCACCCTGAGCTGCCGTGGCATAGTCAGTAGAGGCTGTGGTAGCCGCTGTACCTAAACCAAGATTTGTACGTGCTGTGGCTGCGTCTTCTAAATCAGATAAGTTAGCCGAAGCAAGTAACAGACCTGAACCGCTATCTGTCAAAGAGAACCAAGCGGAACTTTTGAAAATACGCAAACTACCAATAACAGTGTCATAATAGAGAGCACCCTCAACAAGTGCATCACCATCATTGTCCAGTGTAGGTTCTGAAGCCTTAGCCCCTAAATATACATCATCAAAGCTGTCTAGTGCAAGTTCAGCAGCTACTTGAGCTGCCTCTGCCGCTGTTTGTGCGTCTTGTGCTGCCGTAGCACTAGATGATGCAGCAGACGCGCTAGAAGAGGCGCTAGAGGCGCTAGAAGCTGCGTTAGACTCTGAGGTAGCGGCTGCGCTTTCGGATGCAGCAGCGGCTGTTTCTGAGGCTCCTGCGGCTTCCTCTGATGCTGCTGCGGCTACTTCACTAGCTAAAGCGTTAGTTGCACTGGTACTTGCTGCTGAAGCACTTGAAGCTGCGTTATTAGCACTGGTAGAAGCACTAGAGGCACTAGCAGAAGCAGCAGCAGCTTTGGTAGTAGCAGTAGAAGCACTAGAAGCCGCTGACGTAGCTGAAGCAGCTGCATTAACCGCTTGCTGAGTGACAGCAGTTACGGTAGCGTCAGTAGTACTGTCACCAGCACCGCCAATCCCACGATATATTGCCATGTTAATTCCTTATTCCCTTGTTGAAAGGTTCTAACAAAAACCCTTTAACAAAGAAGGGAGACTCCCTAAGAAGTCCCCCATCAACCTAATTAGGCTGGCATTGCGATTGCAACAGCAGCTTCATCACGCAACTCTTTTACGCCATACAGCATATCAGAGGTGAACAATGTGCCCAAGAACTCTTGCTTGTACTGAGTCTGTGAGCGAACGCCCATTTGCTCAGCCAACACGAAAGCGTCCTTGTGGAACATCATACCGACACGAGCGTCACCAGTGGCAGTCTCGCAGTTGGTAGAGACATAAACCTTCACGCCGTAGACGTTACCGATTTCGCCGTTGCGAATGCTAGAGCCATCACCAACGAAAGCCTGCTCAGTGAAACGAGCCAAGCCCAACATCACGTTACGAGCGACAGGAGGCAACACCAACACACGACCGTCCATAGGTACATCAGCATCGTCCAAAGTCTGGATGATACGGCGAATACCAGCGTCAGTGATTGCAGACTCGTTAGCACCAGTGTACAGAGTAGAGCCATCACCACCGATCACAGCCTTGTCATAAGCGACAGTACCGTCACCGCCTTGTACACCACGACCCAATTGAATCAGGTCGGTGTCAACTTGCTTAGCCAAAGCGTAGCCAGCGTCAGCAGTGTAGAACTTACGCATTGAAGCCAAAGCCTGAACTTCGGTGATGTCTTCAATCAAGCGGCTATATTCATAGTGCTTGTTAACCAACACATCGACTTGTGTGGCTGTCTCGTTTTGGAGAGTAACAGCAGTACCAGCAGCTTTGGTAGAAGCAGCGCCACGGCTGGGCTTAGGAATGTGCAATGTGTCGCCCTTTTTGCCCTTGAAGGACATCTTAGAGACGAGGTTTGCCATAACGAGGTTTTGTTTGTAGGCTGCGATGATTTCGTCAGACCACAATTCAGGGATAAAAGCAGCAGCAGTGGTGTTAGTTGTAAAACCACCGTTAGCTGGGAAAGTAGAAGTTGCCATTTTAAAAATTACCTTTCAGAATGATTATTTAACACGACCCTCCGCGTATGCCTGCATAATTTCTGGTGCAAGCTGTTCATAGCGGTCAGGGTTTGTACGCATGAGTTCGATGATGTCGGCTCTGCGATAGGTTTTCTTACTTGCAGTTTCACCGCTACCCTTGGATGACCCAGTGGCTGCGCTTTTAACTGCTTGCTTACGCTGTACTTGTTCGACTGCCTTTGTCTGGTTGACCACCTGAGTTCGTTCTTTCCAAGTGGTGAGCAACTCATGCGCTGCGTCAAAATCGTAACTGCGGTCAGCTCGACTAAATAGCTCTTGACGTACCTTACTTTTGTTAACCCATTCAGCGAAGCTACCGTCATTGACGACTTCAGTAAAATCAGGGTGAGCTTGTTTCAGGTTGGCTAACGCTTCAGCCTTCTTCATTTGTGCCGACAGCTCTTCCGCTTGTCGCACCTTCGGATGCTTTTCGATAGCCCTTGCAATAGCTTTGTCGGGGTCGGTAAAGAAATCTACCTCTTCCTCGACTTCTGGGGCTTGTTGTTGTTTTGTGACGGTTTGGGCACGTACAAAGTCATCTACAATTCGTCGAAGTTCACCGACTTCACTCCCTTGCTTGCCGATTGCGCGTTCGGCTTCTTGATGCATACGAACAATGTCTTTAACAGACTTGCCCTTATACTTATCAGGAATGTCATCTTCTTCGTCTTGTTGTTCAGGCTCCTCTGTGGGGTTATCCTGTACTTGTTCATCCTCGATAGATGAAAACTCTTCTTCGTTTTGTAGCGATTCGTCGCCTTCGTCAATAAATGTTGCCATTAAACTCTCCGTGCTAATAAGCATTGTGGAATATAATTATGTGCTTATGCCTATTCGGCGGCACTCTTTCTTTCCTGCGCCATCTTCTCGTTTCGCTTGCGTTCCCATTGCATCGCTGCTCCCGGGAAGTCTCCAGTCACGCCCTCAAGTTTGACCATCGGCTTGCTAACAATACGAATAGCAGGTTGACCACACACCTTACAATTGGTTGTTCTTAATTCAGAATCAATGTAAGCCTCTGTGAGGTGGTCATCTCCGCAGATAAACTCATAGATACGCTTAGGCATTCACTTCCCTCTCAAAGTCCTCGTAGCTGTTTTTAATCGCTGACTCGTAAGAGAGAACTCGCTGTACCGCTTCTATTTGTCCTCTACGGAACCAGAATTGCTTTTCATCTGGGATGGTAGTAATATCCTGAAGAATTTCCATATTGTCGGAGATGTCTTCGATATATTGCTTCCACCCTTTTGAGGAAAACAAATCTAGTAATGTTTCGTAATACTCTTGTAACTCTTTGTCCATCTCTTTATCCTTTCATATCGTGGAGAGATGTTGCTATTATACCACACTTTTACAATTTTGTCAAGTGTTATTGCTTCCTATTTTGCATCTGCATCACTGCAATGCGCTCGTTACTCTTGATGTCTGCTTCCTTTAGCATGAGATCGGCAATCTTTGCACGCTTCTCAAACTCTGCATCGTCAGCACTACCAGCTTGGAGGTTGGTAGAGATAGCTGCTGCCATCTTAGCCTTAACCACTTCTGGCTCCAACTGAGCTTCGATTGAATACTTCTGGGCACGAGCCTGAGCTTCCATCGTCTGAGCCTGCACCAATTGCAACTGCGCCTGAGCAACGGCAAGTTGTAGCTGTTGTTGCTGCTGAGCAGCTTCTTGTGCTGCGGGGTCAGGCTGAGAAACCTGAGCCAACTGAGCCATAAGCTCTTCACGATTAGACAGACCCATGTTGTCAATAACCGCAGATACCAACATCGGGTACATGGGGCTATTCTGACCAAGGGTTTGTAGCAACTGAACCAATTGTGTTACCTCATACTCACGGGCAATAACACCCAAAGAGGAAGAAGGCACAAACTTGTAATCTGAGACAGGATAGTTGTCTGGGTCAAACTGCATATAACGCCACGCAGTCTTCTCAATCATAGGGATGAGGAAACTCTCTTGGAAGTTAATCAATGTACGCTTGTGGCGCTTGATGATTGCTCCCATTGACATACTTACAGCACCAGCAGCAGCGTCACCATTGATAGTACCGGGGATACCAGCAGCATCAATAGCGCCTGTCGCCATCTGAACCATCTTTTGTAGTTCACCAGCTTGAGCAAAGGTAACTTGGTCTAAGTTGCCGAACTTAAACGGTTGTAAAATTTCAGCGGGGTTGCCATTGGTAAGGATTGTCTTACCCGGACGTACCTCTAGTTTCGCTCCCCTAGGCATACGAGAAGCATCCATAGCCATCATGGGGTGTACGGTGAGTGCTAGAGCATCAATACGAGCACGTAGCTCAGCATCTAGCGCCTTCTGGCTGTTATAACCCTTCTCACAGATACCACGACCCCAGAAACGACCCGGAACCACATCCCAAGGGAATGCGACTACTGGACGGTCTTGCATCATGTAGGGGTTTTCTTCGATCTTCAACAGGGTTTCGCCATTGGCAATAACCATGATGACTTCGACGTACCCTTCTTCGTCGCTTTTGTCTTCTTCTGAGTCTAGCTCTTCAGAAAGCTCGTCATCTTCAGACTCCATCATCGCATCGACGTAGAGGTGACGAGGAACCAAACCATAGTATTTGGTTAGTCGGACTTTATCTTCATCAAACGTTGATAGCTCTTTGTCAGCTTCAATGTCTGTGTCAGTAGGGGCAGACTCAATATCAACATCGCGATAGATACCACTTTCGATCCCCATTTCAACTTGGTGTTTAGGAACAAACTCGTCAATTGCAACGCCTAGCGCCTCTTCGATAGAGGAAGCAACAGGGTCAATTAGAAAGTTCTGAGGCAGGATGGGTCGTAGCTTGACAACCACACGGTCTTCGATGTTAACACCAACCGCTTGCATCGCACCATCCATGATTGGCTGAGTAGCAGGCTTCATTTCCTTGATCTCTTCAAGGACAAGTTCGCCAATACCAGTACCAAATACAGAGGCATTCAAGATACACTCAGCAACAGCCTTACGTGTCTTGGTGAATTGGAAGTCTTCAGTCAGTTGTTCGCGTAAATAGGCGATGTCCTGCTTGTCTTGGTCTTTGCGGTCGTCACGAATGTCAAACCACTTACCACGACCGAAGGTAGCTTCCTCAACTTCAGCCACTGAACTCTCAACGGCTTGTTGGAGGGCAGGAGAAATCAGTCGAGAACGCTCACTCTCACGAGTCTTGTCTTCCGCTGACCAAATACCACGCCATAGACGGTAGTACTCGTCAAACTTTTCTTCGTAGTTTGAACTGTAGTGGTCGCGCCATTGCTCCACCTTGTCCATAACCCACGACTCGACCTTTTGGTCTGTAAATTTATCGTTATCGTCCATGTTAATATCCTGATACTGCGTCTAAATACTCGTATTCTTCTTCCTCGTAGTCCAACACATAAGAAACTTTTGCAAGTTGCTCAATGTAGGAGAGCGAGTCAGGTAAGTCGTCGTGTACTAAACTGTTGGGAAATTGAAAAAGCTGGTCTAGGAACTCTGCGTTCCAGTCGCCTTTGTTAAGTTTTACGTATCCATTCTCAAAACGCCCTTGCAGCGCCCATACGATACGATCTGTCTTCTTCTTGTTACCGTGAGAAAGCTCATCCACCCTGAAGAATGTCTGAGTTCGCTTCATAATGTCGCTTAGGTAGGGCATAACAGCTTGTCTAGCGATACCTTTTTCGATACCGACTGCCACAGGCTCATACTTTTTAACAGCATCGAAGATTTTCTTTGCTGTTTCCTTGACATCCCACCTACCGTAGATGATTTCTGCGACCCACCAACCCTTGTCGTTGGCTTTAACTATGGAAATCGCAGTGCTATCCAATCTTTTATTCTTAACACCAATTGATCCTTCAGCCTCGAAACCAGCAAGGTCAACTGCGATGTAAAAGTCTCCATCATCAGGCTCATCCTCATCAAATTTTATCCACTCTTCTTTGAATAATGCACCGCCTCCAGCCTCGAATGAAGCCATAAATTCCTGCCTGAAAGCGAATGAGGACATACTCTTCTTAGCTGCCTCAATTTCTTTAGGGTCAAGTAGCGGATTGTCGAATGAAGTGAAGTGAAAAGACTTGAAAGTGTCATCTTCACCTTTGTTGCCATATTGAAATAACTCATAGAAGTGGTTACGACCCATTGGCGTACCAATAAACATTGCCCGACCTTTTAAGTCAGCTAGTGCAGGGCGTAGGATTTGTTCCCACACCTCTGGTTTCATGTCTGCATACTCATCCAGAACAAGAAACTTAAGACTAACACCACGCATAGTCTCGGGTCTGTCAGCCCCCTTGAGGCTAATTGTCGCACCATTGATGAGCTTAATCTGCAAGTTGTTAATATGGCTACCTGAAATGACAGGATGCCCAACCTCCAGAATAGTTTGCCACATGATGTCACGAGCCTGACCTTGTGTAGGAGCGACATAAAATACATGACCTCTCTGGCTTTGCAACGCTTCCACTATCAGTCGGTATGCGGCAAGCCTACTTTTTCCTGTTCGTCGTCCAGCAGCTACAACGTGAAAGCGAGTGGTGTCAGCCCAAACTTTCTTTTGCCACGGTAGTAGCTCAATCTTTAAATCACTCATACGCATCCTGCCTTGTCACTGGGTAACAAGCAGCATTGAGCTTTTCCTCACTGTCATTGATGTAAACGGCACGAGCTTCACACTCAGCCATCGTCTTAACCTCTAGGTCACCCATCACTTGAGCAGCGCCACCAGCTTGAATAGTGAACACGATCAGGAAATATTTAATCATTGTTTGCCTCTTACCTTTTTCGGAATGTTCCATAACCCATCCCAAATTTCCTTTGGTGAGGGCAACAGCCATCCGAGGATTAGCAATAACAACACCCACGGAGGGATGTTCTGTATTGTGGTTTCCCCATGCGCCTCAATGGTTGTTTCAGCTTGATTTAGCTTTCCCAACTCAGTGACAGCACTTAGGTCATTTTTAATGGCATCGCCTACGACGACACCCGTTTGGTTATTCTCTTTACCTATCTGAGTATTGGCAGCTACGTTTGTTCCACCACCCATGCCGGGAATCATAGCACCTAGCATGGAGCAGGAAGCGGCAGAAAGACTAATAGCAAGCACTATTAGAGTTTTTGCCGTTTTCATAGCGAGTTCCACCAGTTTTTAACAGATAGGAATGGATTCTCAAAACCTGTCGGTTCTGTGTTAATGTTTACAGGCTCAGTGGTTTCCTTGTAAGGCTTATTGTGCCCTTCCATCCTGTAAGTGTCTGATACTGGAGGAGCACTAGAGGTAGGCATAACACCTCTGCTCTGTAACAACTCTTCCATTGAATTAAATTCAGGAGCTGCTTCTGGTGTAACAGGATATGGGATTTGTTGGTCAGATGTCTTAGGAGCAGGGCTTAACTTAAATAATTCCCAAGCTCCTTTAGATTTTTTACCAAAAGCACCATCAACAGTTATAGGAATACCAGCCTGCTCTACTAATAACTGTTTTCTAAAACTATCTGCATATTTATTTCGTAAGTCAATATCCTCTTGATAAGATATACCCTTACCTTTGTTATGTCTTCTGTCTTTACCTTCGTTTAACAAAACATTTTTTTGTGTGTTTTCAGGTAAGTAAAAATCTTCTTGTTTCTTGAATAAACCCGGGTTGATTACTTTTGTTAAAGCAATAGATTGCTGTTTAAAATCTCCGGTTTTTAATGCTTTCTGAAAAGAAGGTTCAAGTTCAATATATTTTAAAGATGCTTTAGCTGCTAAGGAAGGGTCTAACAACAAATCAGGATTAGTGACTAGAGCATCAGGGTCATCAATAACACCATCTAAAAATAACTCTTCGCCAATACGTCTGTAATTATTTTTACCAGTTATTTGTATATAACCACGACCTCTGTATTTATAACCCTCACCTTTTTGATTCCCCATTCTGTTATCATAAGCATCATCAGCTGCTTTTTTAGATAAGTTTTCAGATAGATATTTAGGTTGAAACTGCATTTCTTTTTTCATCTGCCCTAAAAGCAATGCTTGAGTTTCTATAGGATAACCCTTAGCGGTCATCTCATCTCTTATTGTTTGGATAAGTTCTTTACTGGTCGCCATATTTGTAATCCTCAACATCGACAACGTTGTCGTCACTTCCAGCGATTGAGACTGACTCCCCAACACCGGTAATTGTAATGTTAACAGAAGGGCGAGCACCCCCTGCTTTATCTTTGTCGAAGTAGGACATCGGAAGCATCCTATCGACCAACAGTTTCCACGCTGCCGCCTGATTCTTGTGTTCATCATCGAGTGCTGCATCTAGAATTGCATCTAACACCTTACGGCTTTTAGGGCTATTCATTATCCTAGCCTTAAACTCCTCGATGGCATAGTTGTCACCTTTGGGGCGACCAACGGGTCTTTTTCTTGCTTCAGCCAATGCTGCTTTGGAAGGTCTTCCTGTTTTTTTAACAGGGGTCGCTAGAGGGTTTTCCATAACTGGTTCCTTACTATATAGAAACACTAGAGTATTTATCTATATAGGGTATATAGCTATTTACTCTAGCATTCCTATATAACTATATAAATTATGAACCTCTAGGGAATTTTAAACCCCCTCAACGTCATACCCTATATAGTGCGTATTATAGCATACTTTTTCAATTTTGTCAAGTGTTTTTTTCACTTTTTTAACATTTATTTTTTAGGGGTCGCTAGAGGGCTTTATTACTGTTCAGTCGCGATCGGCTCTCTGACCTCGACTGCCTCCAGTTCCGTTTCTGGTTAATTCTTCAGTAGATGTTTTGGGTTATATTTCAATGGGTTAGGTGTTATAGTCTATATAGGAATAATTCTCATTTAGATATGGTTTTTCTATTTAGCTTTTTTTGTATCTAGGCGGTTACCGCTATATTACTGTGCCGAATAACCCCTCCCCCGTGTCAACTATTGAAGGGCATGGTTGCGGAGGCTTTGAAGTTGTGATAGGGAATGTGAGAGTCTATGAAGGACCCCTAAAGCATACAATCAACAGACTGTCAAGCCCTGATAATAACCCCACAAAATACTAGGGAATAAAATAATTGTTGACGGATTGCATTGTTTATGAGATGATGTAGTCAAGG
>Ga0255758_10001472_pt1 | contig 23739 bp, 23 predicted proteins | sample 011ome_24_FD_179958 | JGI IMG/M metagenome (GOLD analysis project Ga0255758, IMG submission 179958) | Coastal salt marsh microbial communities from the Groves Creek Marsh, Skidaway Island, Georgia - 011513CT metaG (version 2) | ecosystem: Environmental > Aquatic > Marine > Intertidal zone >...
AATATTGCAGCTTTCTCATATACCTATGAGAATCTTCAATTTCAAGCTACTGATCCAGATCCATATAGAGGTGGGGTAGCAAATATACCAGAATCAGAAATGTCTGGTCTCGAAATAGAATTTAAAGGTCTTTTAACCGACTCACTAATCTTAGATATGAATTTATCATTCTTAGATTCAGAGGTCACTTCAGATTATATGGTCCTAGATAATGTTGACGCATATCAGTATTTTTTTGGTCAAGAGGATCTTCGATACGGTTTAAGAGAAAACGTTAACGGTAATGAATTAGCAAAGAGCCCAGAGTTTTCAGCGGACATTAGCCTCACTTATGAAACAGCGCTTGCTTCTGGAAGTATTTTTACTGGAATAATGCAGTACATTCATAGAGGTGACTTTCAACAAAGAGTATCAAATAACACTATTGTTGATGCTATTGATTCGTATGATTTATTAAATCTTACTGCAAGCATTGATTTTGTAGGAGATAAATGGGGGCTGGACTTTAAAATCCTGAATGCGACAGATGAAGATGGTGTTAACTCAAGCATGACAGATGTCTTTGGTGTGGCTGCAACTGGATTAGAGCTTATTCCGCCTCGTCAATTCATGGTTCGATTAAGTATGAGCTATTAATTTAGCAATTAATAAATAATGGATAAATTATTTATTCAGGCTGATGAGCTATTAAGCGATTCATTTAAGCTTGCTTGGAAAGTTTATGAAAGTGGTTACCGCCCAAATTATATTATTGGCGTTTGGAGAGGCGGAGCTCCAATTGGTATAGCTGTTCAGGAGTTTTTAGATGTCCTTGGCGTGCCCTCCGACCATATTGCAATTCGTACTTCTCACTACAAAGGAGTAGATGAGAGAGATACTAAGGTTCAAGTTTATGGCCTTAACTATATTATTAAACAGGTTGAATCAGAAGATTCCCTTTTAATTGTTGATGATGTGCATGATACGGGAATATCTATTCAAAAAATAATTTTAGATCTTCAAACTGCTTGTAAAAAAAATACACCAGAAATTAAAGTAGCCACTCCATACTTTAAACCAAAGAAAAATAAAACAGATAGAAAACCTGACTTTTATATTCATGAAACTGAGAAATGGCTCGTCTTTCCTCATGAGCTTGAGGGTTTATCTGTTAACGAAATTATTGAGTTTAAGCCTGAGCTTTCTGACCTTGCAGAAAAAATTAAACCTTTCCTATCATAAGAAAGATTTAATATAGTTTCCTTTATAATATAAACTGATTTATTCATTTACTTTTAAGTATGACCAATCCCAAAAATCTCTCTTTAGATAAAAAAAATATTGACACGATTTTGGTGTTGGACTTTGGATCTCAATACACTCAACTTATAGCAAGAAGAATAAGAGAGTTAAATGTATTTTCGATAATACTTCCGTGGGATGTTTCAACCAAAAAAATTAAATCCCTTAATCCTAACGGGGTAATTCTATCTGGTGGTCCTGAATCAGTTACCGAATCTAATACTCCAAGAATCCCTGAAATTATTTTTGAATTAGATGTGCCCATCCTAGGTATTTGTTACGGGATGCAAACTCTTGCAGAGCAATTTGGGGGGCAAGTTTCTTCTTCACAAAACAAAGAATTTGGCCATGCTGAAATTTATTTAGAAAAACCATCTTTGCTCTTTGATGGCTTTAGCTCTGGATCTTTAATTGATGTTTGGATGAGTCACGGAGATCATGTATCAACTCTACCAGATAAATTTAATTTAATTGCCTCAACCAAATCAGCTCCAATATCTGCCATGGAGCATGCCCAAAAGCCTATTTATGCATTGCAGTTCCATCCTGAGGTAACCCATACAGAACAGGGTAACACTGTATTAGAAAATTTTATATTCAAGATATGTAAATGCGAAGCCCAATGGAGAATGGAAAATCTTATCGAGCAACGAATAAATGAGATTAAAGCAAAGGTAGGAGATCAAAAAGTATTACTTGGTTTATCAGGGGGAGTAGACTCATCTGTTACAGCTATGCTTTTGGATAAAGCGGTTGGAAAAAATTTAATTTGTGTTTTTGTTGATAATGGATTGCTTCGAAAAAATGAGGCTGAAGATGTAGAAAATTTGTTCCAACAAAAGATGGATTTAAATTTATTAGTCGTTGATGCAAAGAAAGTTTTTTATAGACATCTTAAAGGCATCTCAGATCCAGAGCAGAAAAGAAAAATTATTGGCAGAACTTTTATTGATGTATTTGATAATGAAGCTGCTAAATTGAAAGATGAAATTAAATTTCTAGCACAGGGCACTATTTACCCTGATGTAATTGAATCTTCTGAATCAGAATCTAAAGAGGCGAGGGTGATTAAATCGCATCATAATGTTGGAGGTCTTCCTGATGATATGAAGATGGAATTAGTAGAGCCTTTACGTGATTTATTTAAGGATGAAGTTAGAAAAATGGGATCTGAGCTTGGCTTGCCATTGGAGATGTTAAATCGTCATCCGTTCCCAGGTCCGGGACTAGGAGTAAGAATTCTGGGAGAGATTTCTCAAGAGAAAGTTTTAACTCTTCAAAATGCTGATGCCATATTTATAGAGGAATTAATTAAAACAGGTTTATACGATCAAGTAAGCCAAGCATTTTGTGCATTTCTCCCAATTAAATCAGTTGGAGTTGTTGGAGATGAGAGGAGATATGCAGATGTAATAGCGATAAGAGCAGTTGAAACAATAGATTTCATGACAGCTACATGGGCAAGACTTCCATATGATTTCTTGGCGCATGTTTCAAATCGAATTGTAAATGAGCTAGAAGATGTTAGTAGGGTGGTTTATGACATTTCAAGTAAACCGCCAGCTACAATTGAGTGGGAATAAAATGGCTATAATATTAGAGGGATAAATTAGGATTCCTTATGAAGAATTAGAAAACATCAAGAATAAGTTAATATATGTATGATGCAAGAATCAGATAAGGTTAGTAAAGTTCTCTTGTTTCATGATGTTAATCTTAATTCTAGACTTGGAATGCAAAATCTAAGCTCTAGATATTTAATGGATTGGAAAAAATTTCAAGAAATTTTTGAACAAGAGTCAAATTACAACGTCACATTTGAACCAATAGATGCTCAAACTTTAGGCGACACTTCTAAAGCTTATGTAAGAATTACTATTGACGATGGAGGAGGCTCTTGCATAGATATTGCAAAATTTTTAAAGAAAAAAAATATTAAAGGGTATTTTTTTATCATTACAAAGTTAATTGGCGAGCCAAATTTCTTGTCCAAAAATGAAATTCTAGAAATACATAATATGGGACACATCATTGGTTCCCATAGCCATACTCATCCACATCCATTTCATTTTATTTCTCAAGAGAAACTAATCTATGAGGTAAAAAAAAGTATAGATATCCTTGAAAAGATAATAAATACTTCTGTCACAATATTCTCTGTGCCTGGAGGCGAGGTCAATAAAAGAGTATTACGCATCTTATCAAATCAAATTATGGGTCTTGATGAAATATATATTTCTACTCCATATCAAGGTAAAAAAGATTTTAAATTTGCTAATAGCGCTCAAATATATGGAAGATTGTGTATCGAGGCTCATATGCAAAACTCAAAAATTTCTAATTTCATTCGAGGGAAAGGTTGGAGATATGCTTTAGTAGATTATCAAACTAGAAGATTCAAAAGAGAAGTAGTATATTTTTTAAAAAAGTTTCTTGGCTTTACGTATGATACAAAATAAATCAGCAGTTATTCTTATTGGAAAATCTATAGAGTGCTTGTTTTCCTTGAGACAAATATTGAATTCTAATTGTTTAGTTTCAGGTGTAGTTTTTTGTGATCAAAATGATTTCATATCAAGGTTGAAAAATGAATATAAGCGAATTATAAAATATGGTTTTTTTTTACGGTTGTCTCAAATCTTTTTATCATGTGTTTACATTTTAATATATGCTCGAGATGATCGATTATTTATAAAAAAATGCTTAAATAATTTTGATCCCCAAGAGTTATATAAAGAATTAGATTCAAGAGGAATTTCTTGCTTCAATACTTCTACATATCATTCAGAAGAGACGCTTAGCTATATTAAAAAAATAGATCCTGATTTTCTTGTATGCCATTCTCCTTATTGGCTTGATAAAAAGGTAAGAGCATTACCCAGAGACAAATTAATTATAGGCGGTCACCCTGGCCTAGTTCCATTCTATAGAGGGTCTCATTCAGCTTTTTGGAGTATTTATGATCAATGCCCAGATAAAAATGGATATAGTATCTTTTGCTTAGATCATGGCATTGATTCGGGACCATTAATTGAGCAAGAACAAATACAATATGATTTTTCAATTTCTTATAAATCAAATGACTATCTTTTGATGAAATACATTTCTTTAGCTTTGGCAAAAGTTGCAGAGCAATACTCACAAGGTAAAAAAATATCCTCAATACCTCAAGCTCCTCTACTGCAATCGCAGATCAGGACTCCGCCAGGTTTGGTGGATTTTTTAAAATTTCAAATACGTAAGATTAGTGAAGTATAAATTTATTTATACCTTATTGATTTTGTTTTAGCCCTGCTAAAAATAGTTTACAGTAACTAATATGCATTATTTAGAAAAAATATTTAACTTAGATCAAAAAGTCATAATTGTTACAGGTGGCTCCAGGGGCATTGGCTTTTCTTTAGCAAAAAACCTGGCAATGGCAGGCGCTATTATTGTGGGGATTGGTAGATCTAAAAATATTGATTACAGTTTTTCAGATAATGCGCATTATTTTGAATGCGATCTCTCAAATCATGAGGATTTTAATTCGATCTGTAAAATGGTTTACAAAGAATTTGGCAGCATTTATGGTTTGGTAAATGTAGCTGGAATTAGTATTGAGAATCTTGATAAGAAAAATAATATAAAAAATTTTAGTGATACTGTAGATTTTAATTTAACTTCAATATATGCGGCATGTAACTCTGTTCATCCATTCATGAGCGAGAGTGGCGGTGGATCTATTGTAAACATTAGTAGCATTGGAGCATTTATTAGTTTTCCAAATAATCCAGGTTATCAAGCATCCAAAGCAGGATTAAGAATGTTATGTAAGTCACTTGCTTTAGATTATTCACCTAATAATATCCGAGTGAATAATATTTCACCTGGATATATCAAAACAGATATGACCCAAAAGAGCTTTCAAGATAAGAATTTAAATGCTCAAAGAGTGCAGCGAATGATCATTCAAAGATGGGGAGACTCTGAGGATTTATCTGGAGCAGCGATATTTCTTTTGTCGAATGCCTCAAGCTATGTTACGGGCATTGATCTTATTATTGATGGTGGGTGGACGGCAAAAGGGCTATAGATTAATGAGAAATATTGGTTTTATGCAAGGGCGTTTGTCATCAATTATTGATGGAAAAATTCAGGCATTTCCATGGACCGAATGGCAGGATGAGTTCCCAAGAGCACAAGAAATAGGACTTTCTATAATGGAGTGGACCTTGGATTTTAAGAATTTAAAAGAAAATCCATTAATGTCTAAAGAAGGAAGAGATAGGATCAGTATATTAGCCAAAAAACATAATGTTTCTATACCTTCCCTTACAGGAGATTGCTTCATGCAAAAACCATTTTGGAAAGCTAAGAATTCTGAAGCTCAGGGTTTGTTATCTATATTTGATTCTGTCATAAATGCTTGCCAACAACTTGGTATTAAAATGATCTTAATTCCGCTTGTTGATAATGGAAAAATAGAAAATCCCCAACAAGAGAAAATATTAATAGATGCCTGTCTAAAGTATCAACCATATTTAGAAAAATATAATATGACTCTAATGTTTGAATCAGATTACCCTCCTTCAGAGTTATTTAGATTTATTAACCTATTGCCAAAGGAGCAATATGGTATCAATTATGATATTGGAAATTCAGCAGCGCTTGGCTATGATCCATATGAAGAATTTAAAAATTTTGGAAATAGAATAATAAATATCCATGTTAAAGATAGAATGCTTAATGGCACAACCGTTCCTTTGGGGGAGGGCAACGCAGACTTTAATTTAGTTTTTAAATTGATTAAAGAAATAAATTATAATAATAATTTTATATTACAAACAGCTAGATCCTATGAGGGTAATCATGAAGGTGTTTTATTGGATTATAAAAACATGGTTGCTAAATGGATAAATATCGATGAAGTTTAATTTTCAGAATAAAAATGTTTTCATTACTGGGTCCTCTAAGGGCATAGGGTTCAATATTGCCGAATCATTTTCTAATTGTGGAGCAAAAGTTGTTTTAAACTCAAGAACATATTCAGAGTGTGAGAATGCATCAAGCTTAATAAAAAAATCTGAATTTGTTTGTGGCGATGTATCTGATCCGAAAGAGGCTAAGATAGTTTTAGATAAGGTTATATCGATACTGGGTACTCTTGATATATTGGTTTGTAATATTGGAAGCGGTAAATCTGCTTCTCCCGGCAAAGAAGTTTTTCAAGATTGGCAAGAAATGTTTAACTCAAATTTCTATACAACAGTTAATGCCGTTAATGCTGCAAGACCCTTTCTAAAAGATTCTCAAGGTTCAATTATTTGCATCAGCTCAATATGTGGGCATGAAGTTATTAAGGGAGCACCAATAAGCTATTCAGTATCTAAATCTGCATTAAATAGTTATATAAAAGCTATGGCATGGCCACTTAGCAAAGAAAAGATACGTATTAACGGAATTTCTCCAGGAAATATTAATTTTATTGGCTCTAGCTGGGAAAGAAAAATAAAAAATCAAAAAGAGATTGTTGCAAACATGCTATCTTCAGAAGTCCCCTTAAATCGCTTTGGAACAACATCAGAAATAGCCTCTGCGGCGCTATTCATTGCTTCTGAAAGTTCTAGCTTTACAACAGGCAGTATTTTAAAAGTCGACGGCGGACAATCTAGGAATTGACTATGACCATTTTAAAGATCAACTGAAGTGAATATGAAAGATAAATTTAATCTATCAGGTAAAACAGCCTTAATAACTGGCTCCGCAGGATTGCTTGGCGCTCAACATGCCATTGCAATGATAGATAAAGGAGCTAATGTCATCCTGACAGATATTTCAGAGGCAGACTTAGAAAAATCATCTTTAGTTATTCAAAATGCATTTAAGAATTCTGTTAAGGATCAAATAAAAACATGTGTAATGGATGTTACAAATGAAGATGAAATACAAGCCATATCAAGAGGTTTAGATCAAAGAATTGACATTCTGGTAAATAACGCTGCTATTGATCCGAAAATGGATCAAAAATCAAATGTTCTTGAGCAATCAAGACTAGAAAATTTCTCTCTATCTAGTTGGAATTTAGAACTTTCAGTAGGCCTTACAGGCGCATTTTTATGTTGTAAGGAATTTGGTACTAAAATGGCTAATGATGGAAAGGGTGGGGTGATACTAAATATTGCCTCAGACTTATCAGTATTTGCTCCTCAGCAAAGCCTATATAAAAACCCTGAACTCTCTTCAAACAACCAACCTGTCAAACCAATAACTTATTCTGTCATAAAAACTGGTTTAATTGGCCTAACAAGATATATTGCTACATACTGGCATGAAGAAAATATTCGATGTAATGCATTATCTCCTGGGGGAGTCAAGAATGATCAAGGAGAAGATTTTATCTCTAAAATAAGCAAAATTATACCAATTGGAAGAATGGCTGAAGTAGAGGAATACAGATCTGCAGTTCAATTTCTTTGCTCTGATGCCTCATCTTACATGACAGGACAAAACATAGTTATAGATGGAGGCCGATCAGTTTGGTAGAAATAATATCTTTAAGGGTTTATTTCATCAGCACCATCGCAGTGTGAGCTAAGCCAACTCCAAAGCCGGAGAGAATTATATTATTTCCTAAGTCTAAATCTTTTGTAGAACTCAATAAAAGATTTGGTATAGAACCAGAAACTAAATTACCAAAATTAGAGTAATTATTTTTAATTAAAACATTATTGGTAAGTTTTTTTTCAAATGTATCAAGAACTAGTTTTCCAGCTTGATGAGGATAAAGGGTATATTTTAAACTAGGATCAATAATTTTCTTTAAACTTGGTAAAACTGACCCAACTGCAAAAGTTAGTATATTAGGCCCATTCATCTGAATGTAATCTTTGAAATCTTTATTTTTTTTCATGCATAGGTGATGCAATGTGTTTGGAACGGAGATTGATATTTGATCTACCATCTTATATCCATCTTCATCATATTCAACGAGCGTTGCAGTAGCGCCATCGCTAAATAAGGGTCTGATTGATTGATCATCCTCTAAAATAAATTTGGAATATGTGTCAGAGGTAACAATCAACACTTTCTTATATAAGTTACTAGAAATTCCAGAATAAGCTATTGTCAGGGCATCTACAAATCCAGTGCAACCAACGTTCAAGCCAAAGCATTGAACATTACTGCCAAGATTTTCCTCTGACAAAATATGGTATGCAAGAGCGGGAAAAGTATTTGTTTGAGTATTAGTCGTACTTATAATACAGTCAACTTCATCTAAAGAAATTTTTTTTTTTAGTTTTTTAATAGCATTTGACCCTAATACTTCTGTGGTTTCAGATTCTGTAGATATGAACCTCTTATTAATACCTGTTTTTAGTGAGATTTTTCCTTGCTCCCATCCAAATTTTTTTTCAAGCAGCGTATTATCTTCCTCAATACTACCAAGAGATACACTAATACCAGAAAATTTAATCATAGAGTTTATTGAGAAGCAGTTTTTGTGATCAGATCATCAAGTTCGCCTAATGTTTGGATTACCTCCAGATCATCCGCATCTAATGTCTTATCAAACCTATCTGAAATTTCTGCAATGAGCAGTACTTTTGCCATTGAATCCCATCCAAGTGATTCGTCTAGTATAGTATTCAAATCTAGCTCAAGAATCTCTTCTATGTCTACAGAAAATATTCCTTCCAAAGTATCTTTATTAACTAGCATTATTATATTATTACATATATCCAATTAAAAATTATTTAAATGCCTAAAAAAAATTATTCTGTTTGTTCTCTTGAGCCAGAGTTAATTAAAGAATATAAATCTTTTGCAAAAAAAAATTTTTACACATCTGGATATCAATTTAATCAAAGCTACTTAAACTATTTATATTTAGAAAATCAATATTCTAAAGGATTCAATGATTGCAGAGTCATTACAAAAGATGTTGCGGGCGATGTTACAGTTGTTGGCTGCATTCACAATATGAGATCTGTTCTAAGCGACCCTGATTGTGATGATAAAGTGATTCACTTTTCTGCGATTCATAATCTTATGATTGATAAAGATAATTTAGGGATAGGTTATATGCTTCTCAGTGATGTAATAAAGAAGCATAAAAATTTTTTTGTTCCAGGCGTTAGTGGAGAGCTAAATAATTTTTATTTGAAAGTCGGCGCTAAGCAGCTTTTTAATAAATGGTACAGAAAATTTATTATTCCTAATTTTTATCAGTTATTTCAGAGGCTAAGGAGAAAAAAAATTTCACCAACACTAATCAAAAAACTTGAAACAAAATATTTGCCTGATGGCGTGTATCTTCATTATCAATCGTCGAATAATATAGAGAAAATCATTAAAAATGAATTAGAATCTACCTTTACCTTTAAACTTTCTCTTAATTACATTTTATGGAGATTATTCGGATCTAATAATGTTGACAAACAAACTCTTGTATTAACTAAAGATCAAGATTTTGCAGTTTTTTCTATTGGTTGTAGAAAAAATATTCCAATCCTTAGATTAATCTACATTAATCATAGAGTATCAATAAATTCAAACATTCTAATAAAAACTCTTATCAAATTAGCAAGAGGGCTTGGAATTATCAGTATATTTCATGTATCTGATAATCTTGCCATTATTGATGAGCTTAGATTGCAAAATTTTTATGAAATAAAAAATCCTCCAAAATCTTATTTTTACTCAAAAGAAACTCCTGATTTTTATTCTCCCCATTGGCCATTAATGGGTGATTATGGGCTAGATGAATTTTCATAATTTAACTATCAATTTTAGCCAAAATTTAAAATGGAAAATTCAAACAAAAAAATACTTTATTTAGAATCATTGAGGGGTATTGCAGCCCTGATGGTAGCTATATCTCATTTTAGGATCGATTCTCATATCTTTCAGAATCAATTCATAGGGAATTCTTACTTATGGGTCGATTTCTTTTTTGTTTTATCAGGATTCGTGATTGCCCTAAACTACCAACTTAGAATCAATAATCTACAGAGCTTGTATTTATTTCAGGCAAAAAGATTTCTTAGGCTTTATCCATTGCATTTTATTCTTTTGATAATTTTCCTTTGCCTAGAGTATGTAGAGTTATACAAGGAAATATACACAAATGATATTGGAATTGCCCAATCTTTTTCAATAAACACATCATTCGCATTTTGGCATAATATCTTTTTAACGCATTCTCTTTTTTTAGACAATGTTTCTTGGAACTATCCAAGTTGGTCAATCTCAGCTGAATTTTATACCTATCTTTTATTTGGACTAATGATGCTATTTACCAGGAGCAATTTTCGATTTACTCTTTATAGTTCTTCAATTCTAATAGCAATTTCATTTTTTATGTTGCTGAATACCTCAATGGACACTTCGCAAGGATTCATTAGATGTATTTATAGCTTTTTTATGGGAGTCATTGTTTTTAACTTAAATTCTAAGTTTCCAATAAAGGTATCTCCTTTATTTTCATATTTGTTTTTTTTGATTGCATTATTAGGAATTAATTTTTCAGGCCCATCGGATGCTGTTGGTATTAATATTCTTATGCCTATAATTTTTTCATTTTTGATATTTTCATTACTAAGTTCGAAACCAAATAATAAATTAAAAAATTTTTTAAGATTAAAATTTTTAATTTTTCTTGGAGCAATAAGTTACAGCATATATATGCTGCATGCTTTTATATGGAGATTGATCTCTGTAATTTTAAGATATGTTTTTGGTATAGAGAGTTCAGATAATTTGGCAATGGTTACCAATAATGAGTTTCTTTCAGGGGCAATATTGTTTATATCTGTAATTGTTTTAATTATTGCTTCTAATTTAAGTTATAAATACATTGAATTAAAGTTCAATGCATTAAGAAAGCATCTATAATTATATTTTTTTAATTAAATATTATGACGTCTATTTTTGAAACTCTTAAGGATTTGCAACTAACTTCTGAGAAAACAAAAGAGCTTTTTTCATCCTCAACCAGGGATGTAGACGAATTAAATGTTTTTCGTGATAAAGAATCAGGAATAATTTACATTGATAATTTTTATGTTGGTGATAGCGTTTACGTTGATGGAAAATATAGAAGCAATTCAAGTAAAAAGAATTTTTCTAAGATAAATGATCCGCAAGTAGAAATCGATGCAACTAGACGATTTGATGATTTCAAACATTTGTGTGATGGTAAAGCTATCCTTGATTTTGGTTGCGGGGAGGGTATCTTCCTACAAAAAATGAAAGGACTCGCTTCGCAGGTTATAGGAATTGAGTTACAGGAAACTTTTCTTAGCAACCTTTCTGCAAATGGAATACATGCACATAACACACTTGGTGAAGTTAGTGATGAGTCATTAGATGTAATTTTTTTATTTCATGTTTTTGAGCATCTTCCTAAGCCACTTGAAACTCTAGAAGAATTAAGGAAGAAATTAAAAAAAGGTGGCTTGCTTATTTTGGAGGTTCCTCATGCAAATGATTTCCTGCTTTCGTTTTTAAAAATTGATAGTTTTAAAAAATTTACTTTATGGAGCCAACACCTTGTATTGCATACAAAGGAATCAATCGAGGTTATGTTGGACCGGGGAAAATTTAATGACATTAAAGTTGAAGGAGTCCAAAGGTACCCTTTATCAAACCATATTCATTGGATTCATTCTGACGAGCCTGGTGGTCATTTTAAAGAAGTAGCAGCGATTGATTCAAAAAATTTACATCAAACTTACGAAGCTTCATTGGATAAAATAAATGCTACAGACACAATAGTGGCTTATGGAAGCAAATAAAATATTGCTTTTTAAAGTCTTCATTTAATATATACTCGAAACAAAAAAAATTATATGCAACAAGACCCACATCCTTTAAAATTTACAAGTCTTAGAGAGAATAAAATGAACGCTATTAAGTTTAATAGCTCTCGTTTTTCAAAAAGCCTGCTTATACCTCGTATAGTAAGATTTATAAATAAATACTTTTATCCTTTTTTATTTGGAGCTGCATTAAATAGATATGACAGTAGTGTCAGCATATATAGCTCCCGTGCTGATAAAGCTCTATATAAAGAGTTTGATGTTAGTAATTCTATCTTTTTAAATTTTGGTTCTGGAGCTTTTCAGCATCCTTTGTGGACGAATTATGATTTTCCAGGTCTTTCAGATTACTACAAGAGCATTCAAGGAAAAATAAATAAAGATTTTTATCCAATTAATCTTTGCGAAGAAGACTTAATACTTCCCTATGATAATAATTCTGTATCATTGATATACTCTGGGCATACAATAGAGCATTTAGAAGAGGATAAAGCAAAACACTTTCTTTCTGAATGCGCAAGAGTACTTGAGCCAGGCGGCACATTTAGAATTGCTATACCAAGCACAGATGTAAGTTTTCATTTTAGCAAGATTATTTTTGATCAAAGAAATATTTCAGATATAGATAAGGCTATCTCAATTAGATCATCCACTCTTCACGTATTCCAACCATCAAGTGAATTATCTGAAGAAATCATTCAAGAGGAATCTGTAAAGTCTAATTTTGATGCAGGCACTTTTTTAAATTCATCAGTTATGAACAGAGGACTCTCAAGTGATTTCAGAGAATCGAATCCAGAGTTTCATATTAGTCATTGGAATCATGAGAAACTGGCATCAGCCTCTGAAGAGGCTGGATTTGATTACTACTTACCTCTTTATCGGGGTTCATCAACTAAACCACCTTTCAGAAATATTGAGGTATTTGATACTACGGAGCCCCAAGTTTCTCTTTATGGTGAATTTGTTGGGACATTTACCCCATAAAAATTTTAGGAAAATAATTCACTATAAATTTTTGAAATAATTTTTTCTGAAATCTCCAATGGATGATTTGAAAGCCGCTCTTTATTTACTGATGTTGTAAATGTATCTAAAGTTATATTTTTTAGATTTGACACATCAATTTTAAGATCAAGTCCACATTGAATCATTAATTTAGACCATTCAATCTCAAAACATGATTCCTTAGTCCAACCCATATATTTCTTTATATCCTCTAAATTTCTTAAATGCTTTTTTAATCCTGATATATTTAAGGGTTTTTTTTGAGACTCAATTGATTTATTGAGGGTATAAAATTTTCCTAATGTTAATGCCACAGCATGACCATGTGGGATATCTAAATGAGATGTTAACGAGTAGGACAGGGCATGAGGTGCAGTTGTTTTTGAGATATTTATAGCTTTTCCAGCCAAAAAAGCACCTTTAGATAAACTCTCACGTGATAAATGACAGTCTGCTTGAACAGCTTTAACAATATTAGTTGAAATTAATATTATTGCTTCCTTAGCAAATTTTTTACTTTGTGTTGTAGCACCTTTTGACCAATATGATTCAATTGCCTGACATAAAGCATCAAAAGCACAACATGCAGATATGTAGCTAGGAGAGCCAAAACAAAAAACGGGATCTATGATTGCATATTGCGGACGTAGCTCTTTATTGGCAACAGATATTTTTTCATTTTTTATATACGCAACTGCAAAATGAGTCGCCTCTGAACCAGTCCCTGCAGTTGTTGGGATCGCAATCATCGGCAAAAACTCACCTTTAATTAATAAAGGATTTATAATTCCATCCTGATCATAATCATTACAAGTGGAAAGATAGACATTTAAGCATTTTGCAAAATCAATAACACTACCACCACCGCCAGCAATTATTGCGTCAAATTTCATTGATTTTAGTGAACTTCCTATTCTTTTAATATCTTTATATTTAGGATTTATATCAAAATCATTCTTGATTAAATATTCAGTATCTTTTAATAGTGGGGCTAAAAAATTCTTTAGCCCTGAGCTTTGATACGACTTCTTACCAGTTACAACAAGGATTTGTTTAAAGTTATTTTTTTTTATAATTTTTGAAAGGTTGTAAATTGAGCCTAGCCCAAAGAATTCATTTTTATTAAAAAACTTATTTTTAATCATAGAAAGATTTAACTATTTATTGAATTTTTCATAAATAGATCTTTATTTTCCAGAGGAGTTTTAGTGGGTCTGCCTAGGTCAGGTCTTGAGCCACGATTTGTTTTTAGCTCTAAGAAAGCTGGACCTCTCATCTCAATTAAATCATTAATTAATAAAGGTATTGATTTGTCAATCTCAGAAATAATTACATTATATCCAAAAGATTTTGCTACATTTGAAAAATTGATGTCAAATCCGACTGTAGGCTGCCCCCCAACAGAATCATGAGCCCCATTATTTAAAAGGATGTGTTTAAAGTTTTTTGAGGCAAATTGTCCATTAATTGCCATTGAGCCTAAATGCATAATTGCAGCACCATCACCGTCAATACAGACTATATTTTCTTTACTTGATTGCAAAGCAAGCCCAAATGCGATTTGAGATGCATGACCCATACCGCCCACAGTAAGAAAATCAAAACCATGATCAGAACACTCATATTCTCTAAGTTCAAAAATCTCCCTCGATGCCATTCCGGTGGTCGCAACAATCAAAGTATTTTTTGGAAGAGATGGGATAATTTGTTTAATGACTTCCTCTCTAGATAAAGATGTACCATCCGTTGCTTTATGGTCTATTTGATTATATTCATAGCTTTCAAATAATCCTTTCTTAGCAATCAGAAATACTGGGCCTTGAGCTTTTAATGCTTTTTTTATAATCGACTTTACAATCTTTTGATCCTCAGACATGCTCCCAGTTAAAATTTCATAATCCATACCCATGCTCTCTATCATTGGCAACATAGCTTTACCTTGTTTAATATGTTGAGGTTCATCTTTTATATCTGGTTCGCCTCTCCATCCAATTAATATAATCATTGGAATTGAGTAGACTTCTTTGTCAGCCAAAGATAATAATGGATTTACGGCATTACCAAGACCAGAATTTTGCATATAAACCATAGGTATTTTCCCTGTTGCAAGATGATAACCAATACCAATGCCAATAGCTCCACCTTCATTTGCAGCTATTATATGTGAAGCCTCTGAAGAATGATCGGAGATATATCCACAAAAAGACTTAAGAAGAGAATCGGGAACTCCGGTAAAAAAGTTAATATTTTCAGAATTAAGAAAATTAAAAAATTCACCCGGATTTAACATTTTTTAGTTTGTACCGGGAATTAAATTTAAAATTTCTTTTATAGGCAAACATGCATCATCACAATCTTTGCTCCTTCCATTCTCTAAAATGCTCTTTGCAACAGACATCATTGCGGGATACGCAGACCGCAACATATGATTTGCATAACAAACAATATTTACTCCTCTCTTTTCCCACTCTTCTTCTGTAACCTCATTGAAGCTCGAGGGTACCACCATTAAAGGGACATTATTCTTGATCATTTTATAATTCTTGCAGAACTCAAAGATTTCAGATGGTGATTTTTGTCTACTATGGATCATTATTGCATCTGCTCCAGCTTCAATATATGCCGAGGCTCTTTTAAGAGCATCCTCCATTCCAGCCTCAAGTATCAAGCTCTCAATTCTTGCTATAATCATAAAATCTTTAGTTACTTGAGCTTTTTTGCCAGCAATAATTTTTTCTTGAAAGTTCTCAACTGTGTCTTGCTCTTGTTTGACATCATTTCCAAGCAAGGAGTTTTTTTTGAGGCCTATTTTGTCTTCAATTACAACAGCCGATACACCAAGTCTTTCTAGCGATTTAACTGTAAATTTAAAAATTTCTACTTTACCTCCTGTATCTCCATCAAATATCATTGGTTTTGTAGTCACTTCAAAGATTTGATTTACACTATTAATCCTTGATGTTATATCTACGGCTTCAATATCTGGCATTCCTTTAGCAGTGGAATCAGTAAGGCTGCTTGACCACATAGCATCAAATTCAACAATTCTGCCATCTTTATTTATGTTTGTTTTTTCTGTAATTAGACCTGATAACCCATTATGTACTTCGTTAACAGTAATTAATTTCTTTGACTCAAGAAGCCTTCTGAGTCTTTGAAGGCGAATGGTTGGCGTTGTTCCAACCTCTAAAATAGATCTCTCAAGATCAAATAATTTTACTTCGTCTGTATAGGGGACCTCTATTAGCTCTCCCCCCCATTCCTCCAAGACTTCTATTACTTGATTTCTCTGTTCTCTTTGTATGCCTTGCCTCCAATCATCACCATGTACAACATAGTCTGGCTTAACTTTTCGTAGATTTTCTGAGTAATCCATTGTATTTTGCGGAATTACATCCGAAACACCTTTTAGACCTTTTACAATAATTTCTCTTTGGTCATAACTTAGGTTAGGTAAACGTTTATATTTTGCAATTGCCGAATCTGTCATCAACCCAATAGTAATATCACCTAGACTTGCAGCTTTTGTTAATACATTCATATGCCCATGATGAAGAAGGTCAGCTGAAAGAGCTAAATATACCTTTTTTTTGATACTCATTTTTTATCTCTTATTTAGAAAGAGGATTATTATACAACTTATGGTAGATATTATTTGATGCAAAATCTAAATCATCTTGATAATTAATATTTATCCATGGCTTTGAATTAATTCCAATATGAGAGAGAGCGCAGCAATTTTGGCTGCTTAAAAAGCCATCGATTGTTTGTTCCCAGTGCAATTCTTTATTGCTTGAATTTTGTAGTAAATGCTCGAGATATGAAAAGAATTTTGCACTAAATTCACTTGTGTATAAATTTATACCCAAAGATTCCCCAATTGAATTATTAAATTCTCTTGGGCCTTTGACAACTTTTGAGACAAATTTTTTTTCAGCAAAAACAACCATTTCATCTCTAGTTATGCTTTTATATTCATAATCAGTAACTAAAATGCTTTCATTTTTAATCTTAAGCAAATTATCTAAGATGCTCACATCATAAAAAAGGTCTGCATGAAGCATAAGGATTGATTTTTTATTTTTTTGCCAAAAATTATTTGCCTTAAAAAAGCTAAAAGCAGTTCCAGATGTTGCATATTCATCATTCATCACATAATTAATCTTCATTTGCCCATAGGAGCTTCCAATCGTCTCTTTGATTTTTTTTGCTTTATAGCCAATTACAATTAATATTTCATTAAATCCAAGATTTACAAGCTTATCGAGTTGAAAGAAAATTAATGGCTTGTCATAAATTTTAATAAGCGATTTTGGAATTTTACTATTTTTGCTTGACAGTCTTGTACCTTTACCAGCCGCAAGAAATATTGGTAAAATTTGATGCATTAAAATTTTTAATTTAATTAAACCAAGCGATATTTTCAATCATCCTGCTGGAGTTGGCAAAAGACGATATCTCTTTTTGAACAGATAGACTTATTTCTCCACCAACTCTAAATATATATAGAGCAGCATTTGCCTCACCCTTTTTCCAGAACTTATGGCTAATTCTTGGTTCCAAGTACATTGAATCATTTGGCCGAATAGTATCTTTAAATTCTTCTCCATCATGGGACCATTGGATTTCAATATCTGATTCTCCATGATTGAAAAGATATGAATGGAGTGATGTTATAAGCTTAGAAGAATTAGAATCTTTTTTTGAAACTACATTTAAATTAAAACCATTCATTAGCGGCATCCTATTATTTCCTGCCAGCCAATTAATAATATAATCTGGTTTTGTAGGGTTTGAGTTGAAGATAAATGACTCAGATACATCGTGATCTTTAACTTCAACATCATTTTTTGCATGATGCGAAGGTATTTCAAAAACTCCAGGCATTACATTTAAGAGGGTTGATAAACTGCTTAAATTTTCTTCTGATTTTGAAGAATTTGGATCTAGCAACTCAACTAAGTTTAATTCAATGCCTTTTTTGGATGCTAAATTTGCCAATTGCTCAATATTTAAACATTTGTCTTCAATGATCTGTTTAATTAACTTAGTCAGTGCTTTGTTTGGGTCTCTATTATCTAAAATATAGGATTGAATCCTTTCATTGCCTATTGAATAAAACTCGTTTTTTGCTCGACCAGCATCTGAGGCAAAGGTAACTGCAATAATAATAGCTGGCTTTGAGCTATCCCTAGATGTGAAGCTATGCTTGATGAAGGGGGTTATATAGTTTGAAGAACCTGAATCCATTTCCTTGCAAAATTTCTTCCCGTCAATTTCCCAATAGAAATTTACTGGGCCTATGAATGCAGTCATCTGATGAAGAAAATGGCCATTATTATAAGCGACATCAGGATTCTCAGGATTGGGATTATCTACAACTCTGAGTTCTTTAATCCATTCAGGCTTGAAAGGGCTCATTTTTGCAGTAGCTGTATCCCTATATTCATAATATGGTGTTCTGTTACCATCTTTATCTGGCCTATTAAATATTCTTTTTGATAAGACTGAATCTTCGTAACGCATCATTTTGACCCCATTGAAATGATCTGGAATATCTAATAGTAGGTCGCTTAGTTTCACTGGATAGTTAGATGATAATATTTGAGCTAACTCGACTGCTTCATCATAGGAAGATTCTCCAGAAAGAATTTTTTCTAATCTATGCTCTTCCAAAGCTAACTCATCACAAATTGACTTAAATGTTCGTTTAAGATCGTTTGCTTCACTTAAAAAACGCTGACCTATTTTTTTAACTAATTCTTTTTCTTGAATGGGATTCAAATCTTTAGTTTGATGTGATTCAACACTTTTCATTTTAAAAAATCTCAATTATTCTCTATGAATATTATTATTTTATAACAAATAATCATTATTTTCTTTCAATAGCAATTAAAAAGATTTTCATTAATTTTTTTAAAAGTAATAGTCGTTCAGAGGTAGAATAAATGTTATGAATGTTTCACAAGCAGTTAAATTAAGGTCGTCAATTCGTTCATTTTTACCAACTAAAGTTAAAAATACCCTGATTAAAAAACTATTAATCGAATCATCAAGGAGTCCTTCTGGAGGAAATCTCCAGCCTTGGAAAATATTTGTTATCAATAACTCTGTAATGAATGACTTTCTTGAGTTTCAAGAAAATTGGACTTCCGCTGAAGCCCCTGCCTATGATATTTATCCTCCTAAGTTAAAAGAGCCATACAGGACATCCAGGTTCGAATTAGGCGAACAAATGTATGAGCTTTTAGGCATTGGAAGAGAGCAGAAAGATGCAAGAATTGCTCAAGTGATGGAGAATTTTAGATTCTTTGGAGCACCTTGTGCAATTTTCTGTTTTGTTGATCGTCAAATGGGCCCTCCTCAATGGTCAGATTTAGGCATGTTTTTGCAAACCTTTATGCTACTTGCAAAAGAAGCTGGTTTGGATACTTGCGCTCAAGAAGCTTGGTCAATAAAGCATGATAGTGTATCGAAGTTTGTAAAAGCTGAAGATAGTGATATTTTATTTTGCGGCATGGCAATAGGATATAGAGATAAAAATGCAATAATAAATTCTTTAAAATCAGAGAGAAGACCCCTTAATGAATGGGCCAAGTTTCTTTAAAAAATTTGCTTAAATATTTTACTAATTGATAGTCGAAAAACACATCACTAATTTCATGTCTGAAGCTATGGATATGGCTAAAATTGCATTCAACAATAATGAAGTGCCAGTTGGCGCTGTAGTTGTTCGTAATGGAAAAATTATTGGCAAAGGGTTTAATCAAGTTGTCGCTGGAAATTCTATTTCCGCCCATGCAGAAATCAATGCAATTAATGAGGCAAGCCAATTTATTAAAAATTATAGACTAATAGGATGCGATATCTATGTTACGTTAGAGCCTTGTCATATGTGTGCAAAGGCGATAGTTGATGCCAGACTTAATTTTCTATATTTTGGTGCACATGAACCAAAGACAGGAGCAGTTGAATCCATTGATCAATTTTTAGATAGAGACCACCTTAATCACAAAGTATTTTTTAGTGGGGGGCATATGCAAGAGCAATCCTCCCATCTTCTTAGAAAGTTTTTTCAATCTAAAAGAAAAAATTTTTTTTAAAAAATTTTATTTTAATTCTAACCAAATAGGGCAGTGATCCGATGGTTTTTCCATTGCCCTGGCAGAATAATCTATTCCAGTATTAAGTATTGCATGCTCTAAATTTTCTGAAAGCAGTATGTGATCAATTCTAAGGCCTCTTTTTGGAGTATCATCAAACATTCTGGAGCGGTAATCAAACCATGAATAAGTGGATCTCTCTTCAGGATTTTGTAGTCTCCATGAATCTATAAAACCTAAATTTCTGATCATATTCCACATTTCAATTTCTTCTGGTAGAAATGCAGTTTTGCCATCACGTAGCCATCTTTTTACATTTTGATCACCAATTCCAATATCTAAATCTGTCGGAGCAACATTAAAATCTCCCATAACTATAAGATTTTCTTCTTTTTTCTTAAGTTTTTTGATGTGCCTTTTAAGATCATTATAAAATTTAATCTTTTTAGGAAATTTTGTTGGATGCGATCTATTTTCTCCTTGAGGAAAGTATCCGTTCATGATTGTAATTTCTTTTCTTTTCCATTTAAAAGTGGCTTGAATAAACCTTTTTTGATCATCTACTGTATCTCCAGCAAAACCCTTTTGGACATCCAGGGGTTTTTTTTTGCTTAGAAAGGCTACTCCGTAGTGACCCTTTTGACCCCAAAATTCTGGGTGGTATCCAATCTTTTTAATTTCTTCAATTGGGAACTCCGGATCATTTACTTTAGTCTCTTGAATTCCAATCACATCAGGATCGATAGTATCTCTAAGATGAATGAGTTGGTGAGGGCGGGCTCTTATACTATTTATATTAAAAGATATAATTTTCATATTTTAAGCGGCCCTAGATATATAAATATTTTGATTAAATATTGCATAGTCTGAAAGTATTTGTGCACCTTCATTTAGGAGATAGTCATTTTCAATATCTATTTCAGAATCCTTATCATCCTCCTCAGTCTCCTTGGCATCATTAAAATCTTCCATGGCCTTGAATGAACTAAACGTTTCTAAGTTAAGAGAGGCGCGTCTCTTGTTTTCTGTATCTAAAGCCCATAACTGCCTTTCTTCTTTTTCAGCTCTTCTATTAGCTATGTTTAAAGAAATTACTTCTTTATTTTTTTGGATTTCATATCTTTTCCTTATATCAAGGATATATTGCAAATTAGGATTCTGATTAACTCTCGACAAATGCTCATCATTTAATCGAGAGATCAAAGATAATCCCATGGAAAATTTCTCAAAACGCACAGGTTTAATTTCATCCCATGGAAGAGCTGTTTCGTATGAGCTTTCACCAATTTCTTCAATATCCCAAGTGCTTGGCAATGCGATATCTGGATATATGCCTTTGCTTTGCATTCCAGCTCCAGTAACTCTATAAAACTTTGATTCGGTAATTTTGATTTGTCCCGAGCTCAAATTATCTAGTTTTTGGACAGTCCCTTTGCCAAATGTTTTTTGCCCAATGATAATCCCTCTCTGATAATCTTGAATAGCTCCTGCAAAAATTTCTGATGCAGAGGCAGAATATCTATCGACCATAACAGCCATTGGCTTTTTCCACATTTGCTTAGCTCTTGCATCTCCCCAGGGTCTTATGCTGCCATTGCTCTCTTTTACCTGCAGTGTTGCTCCAGAGGATACAAACAACCCAGTTAATTTATTCGCTTCATAAAGTGAGCCACCTGAATTGCCCCGAAGATCAATTAAGACTGCGTCAACTTTTTGATCATCAAATTTTTTCAGCATGGTTTCAACATCTTTTGAACTACTTCTAAAATTTGGATCTTTATTACGCCATGCATTGAAATCTATATAAAAGGTAGGCAAGTCTATTATGCCAATTTTTATGGTTTGCAAATCTCTTTTGATTTCAACGATCTTTGATTTTGCTGCTTGCTCCTCAAGCTTTACTTCTTCGCGAGTTATTGTTACAAACTTCCTTTCACTAAAATCTTCTGTTTTTCCTGGAATCAGCTCTAACTCAACTTTAGTACCAGCTTTTCCTCGAATTAATTGAACAACTTCATCTATCCTCCAACCCACAACATCGGTTGGAGTTGAATTCAAATCTTCAACTTGAGATATCTTTACTATTTTGTCATCTGGATTAATTTTTCCTGTTTTATCAGCCGGCCCTCCGGGTACAACACTAACTATGGTTGGATAATCATCCTCTGTTGTAAGCAAAGCTCCGATTCCCTCAAGCTTTAGACTCATTGTCATTGCAAAATCCTCTGCTGATTTAGGAGAAAAGTAAGAGGAATGTGGATCAAAAAAAAATGTCAAATTATTCATAGATATTGAAAAGACATCTTCTTCATTTCTTTGGGAAATTCTCTTAATTCTATTTTTATATCTTTTTGCAATAGTTTCCGTTGCTTCATCTATATCTTTTTCGGCAAGCATGGACGTTAAAACATCATTTTTTGCCAATCTTCTCCATGCTTTCCTGAGTTCAAATTTACTCTTTTGCCACTTTTTTTGATCATCTTCAATTACTATGATCTCATCTTTTGTATAATCAAAACTCTTTTTAGCAACCTCTTTAAGCTGGTAGTTAGTTGCCTCAATTAGCCTATTAAAATATAGATTTATAAATGCAAACTTAGACTTTAAATCTATTGAGCAAACAGAGGGTCTTGAGTACTTTTTTTGATAGCTATTAGGATTATCAGATTGAGAAAATTTTCTTTTAAATGAGCGAATTTCATTTTCTGTGAAATATATTTTTTGTGAATCTAGCTGATTCACTAATGTATTGAATATTTCAACATTGATGGAGTTCAAGTCCTTATCACTAAAGAAATGTTCGTTGGCCATCTTTTGATAAATTTCCTGACAGAGTTCTTGTTTTGAAGCTGATACAGGTATATTTATTTTTGCCTCAACACCAATGCTGAGCAACAGTATTATTATTAAGCTCAAAGCTTTTTTCTGTTTATACAAGATAATTAATTTACAATATTTGTTAACAATGAATGCTAACTATATAGAATTTTACTTTGATTGTTCAAGCCCTTGGACATATTTAGCATTTGTCGAAATTGAATCGTTATCACAAAGGCATAAGCTAGAAATAGAATGGAAGCCAGTACTGGTAGGGGGAGTGTTTAATACTGTTAATCAAGATGTATATGAGTTTAGGAAAAATCCTAATCCCATAAAGCTTAATTACTCAAATGAGGACCTGCATTTATGGTCAAAGGTTAGAGGGATTAGCATAATTTTTCCTGAAGTTTTTCCCGTTAATTCCGTTAAGGCAATGCGAGGCTGCTTGTTTGCTAACCAAGAAAGTAAACTGGCTGATTTTGCTAATAATATATTTCAAGCCTATTGGAGTGAGGGTAAAGATATTAGTCAGGAAGATTTATTGCTCGACATCGCCAAAAATTCAAATTTAGATATTAAGGAATTTAAAAAATTTATTACATCACAAGAAGCCAAAGATCTATTGATAAAAAATACAGATGAGTTAATTAGGCGCGGGGGATTTGGCTCGCCCACTTTTTTTTATAAAGAAAAAATGTTTTTTGGTAATGACCGGTTACATCTCT
>Ga0255758_10001488_pt1 | contig 23650 bp, 19 predicted proteins | sample 011ome_24_FD_179958 | JGI IMG/M metagenome (GOLD analysis project Ga0255758, IMG submission 179958) | Coastal salt marsh microbial communities from the Groves Creek Marsh, Skidaway Island, Georgia - 011513CT metaG (version 2) | ecosystem: Environmental > Aquatic > Marine > Intertidal zone >...
ATAAAAAGTGGCTGCGCCAGCACGCGCAATTTATCGAGGGAAGTTTTGATGGTGAAAGAGCGAGCGGCGTCGCGGAAGAGGAGCTTGATCTTTATCAAAAAATGTTTCAGGTGAGTTTTGAGGAGCGCGATCAGGTGTTGCGACCTCTGGCGGAGTCCGGCAACGAAGCGGTTGGCTCCATGGGCGACGACACCCCGATGGCGGTGCTCTCTACCAAAGAGCGATCGCTCTATGATTACTTCCGCCAAAAATTTGCCCAGGTCACGAATCCGCCGATTGACCCCCTAAGAGAATCGATCGTGATGTCGCTAGAGGTCGATCTCGGCGGCGAGGCCAATGTGTTCGTGGAGACTGAGGCCCATGCGAAGCGGGTGAGTCTCACCTCCCCGGTATTGTCGGAGGGTAAGTTTCATACTCTGATGAATCTGGACAGCGATACGCTTCGAGTCGCGCGTCTGGATGGCACTTTTGATCCCGAGACGGGTGATTTGCGAGCAGCGGTGCAGGCAGTATGTTCTTCCGCTGAAGCGGCCATTCGCGAGGGCGCGACGGTATTGGTGCTGTCTGATCGCAATATTGCCGATAACCGCTTACCGATTCACAGTTTGCTGGTGACAGGTGCGGTCCACCACCACCTTATGCGCACGGGTCTTCGCGCGGATGCCAACTTGATCATCGAGACCGCGAGCGCGCGCGATTCCCATCAATTTGCCTGTCTCCTGGGTTTTGGCGCGACGGCGGTTTACCCGTATCTCGCCTACAGCATTCTCGAGGACCTGCTGGGGTCCGGTGAGCTATTGGGTGAGCCCACGCAGTGCTACAAAAATTATCGCAAGGGCCTCAATAAAGGCTTGCTGAAAATTATGTCCAAAATGGGGATTTCAGCCGTTAACTCCTATCGCGGCGCTCAGCTTTTTGAGGCGGTAGGTCTTGATAAAGAAGTGGTGGACGTGTGTTTCAGAGGCGTGGCATCGCGCATCGCCGGTGCAGGTTTTGCCGAGTTGGAGCGCGATCTGTGGCAGATCGGTGCGCGTGCTCGCTCACGCCGGAAGACCCTTGAGCAAGGGGGCTTACTTAAGTATGTGCACGGTGGGGAATATCATGCCTTCAACCCCGATGTGGTCATGTCGCTTCAGCAGGCGGTGACTTCAGGGGATTATGCGGATTACCAGCGTTATGCCAACCATTGCAATGTGCGGCCTGTTGCTGCTCTGAGAGATTTGCTCGAGCTCGACCTACCTGAAAAAGGCATCGAGCTTGATGCGGTTGAGCCTATTGAAAATATTCTCAAACGGTTTGATTCCGCGGGCATGTCTTTGGGGGCCCTCTCCCCCGAAGCCCATGAAGCCCTTGCTATGGGCATGAATCAAATCGGCGCGCGATCGAATAGCGGCGAGGGCGGAGAAGACCCGGCGCGTTTCGGCACCAATCGCGTTTCCAAGATCAAACAAATCGCCTCGGGCCGCTTCGGGGTAACGCCGCACTATCTGGTTAATGCCGAGGTCTTGCAGATCAAGGTGGCGCAGGGCGCGAAGCCCGGGGAGGGTGGCCAGCTACCCGGCGGAAAGGTGAACGATTTGATTGCGCGGCTTCGCCATTCGGTGCCTGGGGTGACGCTCATCTCGCCACCACCGCATCACGATATTTACTCGATTGAAGATTTGGCCCAGCTCATTTTCGACTTGAAGCAGGTGAATCCAGAAGCCCAAGTGTCGGTGAAGCTAGTCTCGGAACCTGGCGTGGGCACGATTGCGGCGGGTGTGGCCAAGGCCTATGCCGATCTCATCACCATTTCCGGTTACGACGGTGGCACGGCTGCCAGTCCGCTGACTTCAATCCGCTATGCGGGTTCTCCCTGGGAACTTGGTTTGGCTGAGGTACAGCAGACGCTCAGGGGCAATCGACTGCGAGGCAAAATTCGTCTGCAGGCTGACGGGGGTATGAAGACCGGACTCGATGTTATTAAGGCGGCCATTTTGGGCGCTGAGAGTTTTGGTTTTGGCACGGCACCGATGGTCGCGATGGGCTGTAAGTACCTCCGTATCTGCCATCTCAATAACTGCGCTACGGGCGTGGCGACACAGAATGCGGTGTTGCGCCAGGAGCATTTTGTCGGGGATGTGGAGCGCGTGGTTAACTTCTTCACCTTTGTAGCGACGGAAACCCGCGAGTGGTTAGCCCGTCTCGGCATAAGCCGTCTTGAAGATCTGATTGGTCGTACGGATTTGCTTAAGCGCCTGCCGGGCCACACGGACAAGCAGGCGAAGCTCGATCTCGGACCTATTTTATGGGTCGATCCCGATGCAGCAGATCAACCGCAATTTTGTCAGGTGTCTAGCAATGACCCTTTCGATACCGCGGAAAAAGCGGCCCAAATGGTCAGGGATATGCTGCCCGCGATTGAAGCAGGCAAGGGCGGTGACTTCAGCTATACGGTAACCAACTGCGATCGTTCGATTGGTGCGCGTATCTCAGGTGAGATTGCCAAGCGCTACGGCAATAGTGGCTTAGAGACAACGCCCCTGATCATTCGGTTGACGGGCACCGCAGGTCAAAGTTTTGGTGTCTGGAACGCCGGCGGCGTCCACATGATTCTCGAAGGAGACTCCAACGATTACGTCGGAAAAGGGATGGCGGGGGGCAAGCTTGTCATTTACCCCCCGAGGGATTCCAGCTTTGAGAGTCAGCACACGGCGATTATTGGTAATACCTGTCTCTACGGGGCAACCGGCGGCCGTTTGTTTGCTGCGGGGGTCGCCGGGGAGCGTTTTGGCGTGCGTAACTCGGGGGCTTTTGCCGTTATTGAGGGTGCCGGCGACCATTGCTGCGAGTACATGACCGGAGGTTGTGTGACGGTGTTGGGTCCCACGGGCGTTAATTTTGGCGCAGGAATGACCGGTGGCTTTGCCTACGTTCTGGATCAGGATCGTGGTTTTATCGACCGACTCAACAGTGAGCTTGTTGAGGTGCACCGTGTCGGTGGTGAGGCGATGGAAGCCTATCGCCACCACCTGCGCGATAATATTCGCGAGTTTGTTCGCGAGACCGAATCTGCCTGGGGAACACACTTGCTCGAAAACTTTGAAGACTTTATCGGTCGCTTCTGGTTGGTTAAGCCTAAGGCGGCGGACTTCAACAAACTGTTATCGCGATTGCGCGATACAGATTGAGGATGGCGGTATGAGCACGCGATTGGCAAATAACTTTCAGTTTCTGGACGTCCGTCGTCAGGACCCTCCGAAAAAGAAGATGGAGACCCGGACCGAAGAGTTCGTGGAGATTTATGATCCTTTTGCCGAGACCCAGGTGTCCGAGCAGTCCCACCGCTGTCTGGCGTGCGGCAATCCGTATTGCGAATGGAAGTGCCCGGTCCACAACTACATTCCGGATTGGTTGAAGCTGCTGTCAGAGGGCAATTTGTTTGAGGCTGCTGAGCTGAGCCATCAGACCAACACGCTCCCCGAAGTGTGCGGTCGGGTATGTCCTCAGGATCGTCTCTGCGAGGGAGCATGCACACTCAATGACGGATTTGGTGCTGTCACAATCGGCAACGCCGAAAAGTACATTACCGATACTGCACTCGCGATGGGGTGGCGTCCAGATCTCAGCGATGTGATTCCAACGGGCAAAAAAGTCGCCATCATCGGTGCTGGCCCCGCCGGGCTGGGATGCGCTGACATCCTAGCACGCAACGGTGTGACAGCCGTGGTGTTTGACCGATACCCTGAAATTGGCGGTTTGCTGACATTTGGCATTCCCCAATTCAAGCTTGAAAAACAGGTGCTTCAGCGGCGCCGTGACATTTTCGAGGGCATGGGCATTGAATTTCGTTTAAACACTGAGGTTGGTGTTGACGTTGATATTGATGAGCTCATGGCAGATTACGACGCGGTCTTTCTTGGTATGGGGACTTATAAGGCCTTGGAGGGGCGTTTCCCCGGGGAAGATCTTCCCGGTGTTCACAAAGCGCTCGATTATTTGATTGGCAACGTCAACCAGAAGATGGGTTACTCGCAAGACCCCGATGCCTACATTGATTTACGTGACAAAACCGTTGTCGTGCTGGGTGGTGGGGATACGGCCATGGATTGTGTGCGCACTGCGGTGAGGCAACAGGCGGATCGTGTCTATTGCGTCTATCGCCGTGATGAAATCAACATGCCCGGCTCCCGACGCGAAGTCGAAAATGCCCGAGAGGAAGGGGTCCAGTTTCTCTTTAACCGCCAGCCGATCGAAGTTGTCGAGTATTTTGGTGAAGCGATTGGTGTGCGGGTTGTTGAAACCCAACTAGGCGAGCCCGGGGAAGACGGTCGCCGTCGGCCAGAGGCGATTGAGGGCTCCGAGACCACTATCGAAGCCGACGCGATTATTATGGCGTTTGGGTTCCAGCCCAGTCCAGCGAGTTGGTTTGGCGACATCAACGTGTCATTGAATGACTGGGAGGGTGTTGTAGCCCCAGAACACCAGACCTTCAAGTTTCAGACATCAAACCCCAAAGTGTTTGCCGGTGGTGATATGGTTCGGGGTTCTGACTTGGTCGTCACGGCAATTTGGGAGGGACGACAGGCTGCAGAGGGTATTCTCGACTATCTGGGTGTTTAGAGACGATGACAACGCTAAAAAACGACCGTTTCCTGAGAGCGCTGCTACGTGAGCCGGTAGATCGCACGCCGCTCTGGATGATGCGACAGGCCGGCAGGTATCTTCCCGAGTATCGTGAGACCCGCGCTCAGGCTGGAAGCTTCATGGGCCTCTGTACTAATCCGGAGTTGGCTTGTGAAGTCACCTTGCAACCATTGCGCCGGTATGCGATGGACGCGGCTATTTTGTTTTCGGATATTTTGACTATCCCGGATGCGATGGGCTTGGGCCTCTATTTTTCTGAGGGCGAGGGCCCACGTTTTGAGCGACCCTTGGAGAGCGCCTCCGATATTGATGCGTTGGTCCCACAGCGCGCGGTGACAGATTTACAGTATGTGATGGACGCTGTGTCGCTGATCCGCCGGGAGCTCGATGGAAGCGTTCCGCTGATTGGGTTTTCCGGCAGCCCCTGGACACTCGCAACGTACATGATTGAGGGTGGGTCTTCGAAAGACTTCGCCAAAACCAAAGCGCTCGCCTTCAATGAGCCCGAGCTGATGCATCAGTTGCTCGAAAAGCTCGCGGAGGCGGTGGCGCTTTACCTGTCTGCCCAGGTGGAAAGCGGGGCGCAGGCGTTACAAATCTTTGATACCTGGGGTGGAGCCCTGAGCCACAGCGCTTATCGGGAATTCTCCCTGCGATACATGACTCGTATCATCGAGCAGCTTCCACGGGAGGCTGATGGCAGACGGATTCCGGTGATTGTTTTTACCAAAGGCGGCGGCCAGTGGCTGGAAGCCATTGCTGATTGTGGTGCAGATGCGGTTGGACTCGATTGGACGACCGATATTGGTGAAGCGCGTGCCCGGGTGGGTGATCGTGTCGCCCTGCAGGGCAATATGGATCCATCAATGCTGTTCGCCAGCCCTGAACGCATTCGCCAAGAGGTTGAGACCATTCTGGCCAGCTACGGATCGGGTGCCGGGCACGTGTTCAATTTGGGCCATGGCATCACCCCCGGGGTAAATCCCGATCACGTGTCAGCGATGGTCGACGCCGTGACTTCGCTGTCGGGACAATATCACCAGTCCGACTGAGGGATTGCGTGGTCCATATCCAGCGCCGGGTTGTCTGACCCGGGTTTGCCAACAATTTTTGCCGGGACGCCGGCAACAGTAGTGTGTTCCGGAACATCCTGAAGGACGACTGATCCCGCCGCAATTTTGGCACCCTCACCAACCCGAATATTGCCCAAAATTTTTGCGCCCGCCGAAATCAGTACGCCGTCCCCAATTTTGGGGTGGCGATCGCCGTCTTCCTTACCGGTTCCTCCCAGTGTCACCGATTGTAGGATTGACACTTTATTCCCGACGACGGCGGTCTCGCCAACCACAAGCCCGGTCGCATGGTCGAGCATAATGCCATGACCAAAGCGTGCGGCGGGATGTATGTCGACGCCGAACTTTTGGGACATGCGGCTCTGCATGAACAGGGCCAGTGAAATCCGCCCCTGCTGCCACAGCCAGTGTGCTGCCCGATAGGTCTGCAAAGCGTGGAAGCCCTTAAAGTACAGGAACGGAATGTGATATTCATGACAAGCGGAGTCACGATCGAGTACTGCTTGCAGGTCATCGCGTATTGCGCAGCGGATTTCGGCGCTGCTGTTGAAAGCAGCTAGGATAATTTCCCGCAGCATCATGCCTGGTGCAGAGGGGCTGTCGAGTTGATTCGCTAGGTGAAAGCTGAGGGCGCACTCCAGCTCGTCATGATGAAGAATGGAAGCGTGCATAAAGCTGGCGAGAATGGGTTCGTTGCCCACTGCACGACGAGTTTCCTCGCGTATCTGGTCCCAAATGGGATCATCGCCTTGCTTGGTGGCGAGCCCGAGGTGTTCTGTTGCGCTCATCATCTCTCTCCCTGAAGAACGACGAGTTAGTAGCGCACAGAGTAACGCAGGCCGGCTTTACACTCTAGGATTCTTGTTTATCGCTAGATTAGGCCCTCGTTGCGCGGCCTCCAGTATGGATTGCGGCGCTAGCGGCTTCTGTAGCACCAGAGCCCATGTCCACGCGCCAGGTATTTTGTTTCAAAGAGCGTCATCGGAGTCGCTGGTGCGAATGGTTCCAATGTACCTCTTATCCCGAGCTGTTCGCAGGCTTGATAAAACTCTTTGGCATAAATGTGCCAGTTTGTTCGCAACTCAATCTGACCTCCAAGGGTCTTGATGAGAGGAAAACTTGGGTGGCCATGGATTCGTCGCTTCAGCTGACCGGCTTTTGGCCACGGGTTAGGGTAGAGCATCCAATGTTGTTCAATGTTGATGTTTTCATGCACCAGGCACTGCCAAAAGCTCTCACATTCGGCCCGAATAAGAAGATAGTTAGGGCTTTCTACCGTGTGTTTTGACAGGCGGTGGCTCGATTTATCGAGTCCAATGACGCAGGCCTCCGGATTATGACGAGCCAGAAAAGCGGTGCTCATGCCGGTACCACAAAAGGAGTCGAGAATCAGGGTGGGACGGCCTCGCTCTCTCCACCATGTCATGGCCTTGTCAAACGCATGTCGTGTGTGAGCGGGAACGGGTTTTATCCAAGGGCGGTGCAGGTGTCTCTCGATAGTTCGATCAAGATTTATATGAACGTCTTTCTGATCACTATTGATTGGGTCGATCATGGTTTGCGGCGGAGTAATCACCTTGTCATCATAACGTGACTGATCGTGAAAAATGAAAATCAAGCGACCCCGGCGTTAGTGAGTCGCCACAAAAGGACAAAGCCATGCGCACTGATTTGCGGCCCTACTGGGTTAAAAAAGCCTATTTGCGATTTCGGGACGCCTATATCGACTATTTTCTTCGCCCCCGGTGCAGCTCGCTCGGCCCCTACGCGAACATCATGAAGCCATGGTACGTAGACATTTCTGGGGTCAACATCCGGATTGGTCATTCCTTCACGGCGGTTGGGGAACCCAGCCAGCGAGTACAAATTGGTGTCTGGGGTCGAGAACCTAATCATGGCCGGATTTCCATTGGTGATGGCGTTTTAATGAGTCCGGGGGTGCGTATTGTTTGCAGCGACGAGATTACGATTGGCGACGCCGTGATGATGGCCAACGGCGCGTATGTGACCGACTGTGATTGGCACGGGACTTATGATCGGGTAGATCGTCCCGGCAAGCCAACACCGGTGGTCATTGAGCGAAACGCCTGGCTCGGTGATGGCGCCAAAGTTCTTAAAGGCGTCACGGTGGGGGAGAACAGCATTGTGGCTGCAGGCGCGATTGTGACCAAAGACGTACCACCCAATGTCATTGTGGCCGGTAATCCGGCGGTCATCGTGAAGCGCCTGAATCCTGACGAACCTATCCGCACCCGGCTCGATCTTTATGGCGATCCCGCGGGGGCCGCGCAGTTTTATGATGCAATTGATCGGGAGGTGCTGGCCAACAATAAATTCTTACCCTGGTTAATGAGCGTTATTTACCCGCGATCACGACCTGATTGAGAGGGCAGTTTGACGTCAACGCGGATTGCCAGGGCCTATTGTTTAAACCCGTGCTTGCTGACGCAGATAGCCTGAGACTCCTGATGAGAGCTGCCCGCAAGCGCCCCGGCGTCCTTGGGATTTATAGCAAACGAAGCGTCGGTTCATTCATCGCCGCCAGTTGCTCCCTAAGCTCAAGGATATGATCAGACCAAAAGCGCGGTTGGCCGAACCAAGGAAAGGCTTTGGGGAACGCGGGGTCATCCCAGCGTCGAGCGAGCCAGTGGGCATGGTGCATGATCCTCAGAGTGCGTAGAGCCTCGATCCAGTGCAGCTGCCGCGGATCGAAATCATGAAATTCCTCATAGCCGGCAACAAACTCCGAGAGTTGCTGTTCTCGCTGCGCTGTCTCGCCGTTGAGAAACATCCAAACGTCCTGAATGGCCGGCCCGTTGATGCAGTCGTCGAGGTCGACAAAGTGGGGTGTGTCGTCGCGCCACAGAATATTGCCGCAATGACAGTCGCCGTGTAGGCGGACGAAGTCTTTAGCTGTCATGGTGGCGAGCAACTCGGTCACCGCAACTTCACAATCTCTTGCGACCGAGCTGTAGGCAGGGAGCAGGTCAGCAGGTACCACCTGAGCTTCTAAAAACAACCGACTCTGGGTGGCCATGCGCTCGATGTCGAGCGCCAGCCGGTGTTGAAAGGGGCGCGCCGATCCTACGCGGTGGATGCGTCCCAACGTTTGCCCGAGACGATACAAATGATCGAGGTTATCGAGCTCCGGGGGATAGCCGCCACGGCGTTTGAAAATGCTGAATCGTTGGTCAGCGTGATGATGGAGCGTTTCCTCGTCTATTTTTTCAGGAGCGACTACCGAGATATCGTGATCTGCGAGCGCCTGGGCAAACGCATGTTCCTCCAAAATTTGTGCATCCGACCACCGGTCCTCGCGATAGAACTTGGCAATTACTGGCGTGTCATCTTCAATGCCCACCTGGTACACCCGGTTTTCATAGCTATTAAGCGCCAGTAAGCGCAGATCACAGCGCAGCCCAATTTGTTCGAGGCAGTCGATGACACAATCTGGCGTTAACGCATCGTAAGGGTGGGTCATTGGGTATCTACACAGCGAAAGCCGTAGGATACCTCAGATCGATTTGCTCTCGGGGGGAAGTGATCGGGCCAAACACCAGGCATCGATCCTGGCCGCCCCAGCGTTTCGCAGCGCCTGTGCCGCGTTCTCCACGGTTGCACCGGTAGTCAACACATCGTCAACCAGCAAGACCCGAAGGCCTGATACCGAGCGCCCGACGGAAAATCGCTGGGCAGCGTTCGTCAAACGCGCCGCGCGAGAGAGATGATGCTGGGCTCGCTTTCTGTTGGCACTCGATAAAGCCGGCACCACAGGTGTGGCGGCGAGTGTTTTGATTGACGATTGAAGCGCCAGTGCCAAGCAGTGGCTCTGATTAAAGCCGCGGGTGAGGCGCGTTCGCCAAGGCATCCCGATTGGAATCAGCACGTCGTAGTGGTGATGGCTCAGTAGAGAGCGTTTCCCGGTTGTCCCCTCGAGGGCGAGAGTTACCAGTAACTGGGTAAGCTCGATCCGCCGCTCAAACTTCCAGCGCTTGATGAGTGCGCGAGGCGTTTTGGTATAGAGGAGTGGTGCCTCTACCCTGTAAAGGGTCGATCTAGTCTTGTGACAGCGGCAATAACCTCTCGGCCCAACTCCCGGTAGCGCGCACCGCGGGCAGGGCCAGGGGTTGCTATCGACATCCAGTCGGCAATGTACGCAAAGCCAGGTAAGTCTGGTGCAGCGCTGGTCACAAACCACGCAGTAAGCCGGGAGAAAGTCCTGCCCCAGTTGCTGTGGCAGGGTGCTCATAAGAGCGGCGAGGGAGTTAGCGGATGCCATTGCCCAATATTTAGGTATGAGTGCGATGCGATACAGCGCAAAATCGACGGCAATCCATCACCTTCCGCATTATTTTGCTATTCTTGCCGTTCCGCAGTATCCGAATTAATCCGACATGTCCGAAAAGCTCCGTGACCCAGAGACCTTCGCTAAGGCCAACGCTGATCAGCAAGAGCCACGGTTGTCTACCGAGGATCAATCCCGCGTTGATGAATTTTTAGCGCGCGGGGTTAATTCCGTTGAGCGAAAGCCCTTTCGACCGGTGTTTTTGATTTTTCTCTTGATAGCCGTGGTCACCGGCTTTAGCTTGTTGAGTCAAGGAATCGCTATATGGGCGGGGGTTTACTAGCCCGGCGCAAATTGTAATTCCCGGTCTTGCCTGCTAGATTTCGGCTGTTTCGGTGTGTAGCGCAGCCTGGTAGCGCACTTCCTTCGGGAGGAAGGGGTCGGAGGTTCAAATCCTCTCACACCGACCATTTTAATTTGTATAAACCAATAACTAACGAGTGTTTTGCACAGCATGATTGCTTGTGCCTCGCAGTGTAGTACTACAGAAGTCCCAACACTGGCGCCTACGGGTCTAAGGTTCGGATTACAACGTCAGTCAAAAAGTCTTTGAATACACGCACACGCTGTGTATCCCGAAGATCTTTATGGTGCAAAATCCAAATTCCCCACTTCGATGGGGTAAGCGGGACATCCAGCCGCTCGATGGTCGGTTCGCCTAGCGCAAGATAATCGGGTATTCGTGCCAACCCCAAATGATTTTTTACCATTGCGAGCATAGTTTCAGCCTCATCGGTGCGAGCCACAATATTGGCGTCAGGAAAATGCTCCATTGCCCATGGTGGTAATGGTGGGTCTCCCCGCCAGAGAATTAGCTGTGGCTGGCGAGTGTTATCGCGTAGAAATCGAGGACTACCGTAAATACCATGGGACAGTGCAATAATTTTTCGCCCAATGAGGTTGCCTGGCGGGTTGCCTGTAATACGTAACGCGATGTCTGCCTCGAGAGATGACAGGTCGAGCAGGCTTGGCGAGCACAGAAACTCTAGTTCAATGTCTGGGTAAGTTTCGGCAAACCGTGGGATCTCAGACGCGACTACTCGACAGAAAAAGTCATAGGGCATGGTTACCTTGAGTGGCCCCGCAACCTGGGTTTCAGCGCCAAGTAAGGCACGTTGCGCTTCCAGGCTTTGTTCTTCTATTTTGATGGCGTGGGGCAACAATTTTTCGCCAGCCGCTGTGAGCACATATCGCTGATTCCCATAGTGAAAGAGTTTTTGTTTGAGCACTTTTTCCAGAGCCGCGATACGCCGAGACACGGTCGTATGCTGCACATTGAGGAGCTTACCCGCTGCGCTCATGGATCCCTGCCGAGCGAGCGCTAGAAAAAAATTGAGGTCACTAATGTTTTTCATGATGTATCGATACCCGCCCCACTTGCGTGCATTTTTGCACAGGTTAGATGCAAAAATAGCTATATATTAATTATTTTGCACCGACCAAAATGCGGCCTCTGGTCAAAATCAACGGGTGAAATTAATGATGAGGTTAAATAGGTTTGTTGTTGTGGCCGCTAACGCTTTGCTGCTCTGCCTGAGTTTCTCGTCCCACGCTGCTGTTGTCGAAAATCGAACCTGGCAGGTCGCCGATAACGTCTATCGTTTTGGAGCTGCGGCCGGTAACAATGGTTACTATTCTATGTTTATTGTCACGGAGGAGGGCGTGATCGCTATTGAGCCAGTCAATTCACAACATTCTGCGGACCTTATGCAGGCGATTAGAGCGGTTACAGATCAGCCTGTGCGCTACTTACTGCACAGCCATAATCATTGGGACCACTCAAAAGGAGGTAAGGTTTTCCGCGAAGCCGGCGCCACCATTATGGCACACGGAGACGCTGTGGAGTGGATGAAGGCCTATCCACATCCCGACATGGTCTTACCGGATAAGCAGTGGTCTGGAGACCGCTTTGACATCAATCTAGGGGCTACCACAGTTGAGCTACACCACATCGGTATCAGTCATGGTCTTGGGATGACCGTGTTCGTGCTGAAAGAACAAAAGATGGCTTATATTGCTGACTTAGTAGCACCTGATCGAGTCTTGTTCGCGACGGTGCCAGACTTCAATATCAAGGAGTGGCTGCGTGCGCTCTCGGAAATCGAGCGTTTGGACTTTGACTCGGCGATATTTTCACACACTCAGTCACCGAAACCGTTGGGCAGTAAAAAAGATGTCACGCTGACCCGAGAATTTATAGGCGATATTCAGCAGGCTATTGTGGCTGAGTTTAAGAAGGGCACCAACTTCGTCAATATCCCAGACGCGATTGATCTACCAAAGTATAAGCACTGGGCCATGTACGAGGAATGGCTACCCCTTAACGCTTGGCGAATCATGCTTGAAATGCACATGGGCCCCTATCCATGGCTCCCTACCCGTGCATTCGACCACCAGACTCTAGTACATTGAAGGTGAGCGACCGATCAGATTAGGCTAACCCAGTCGTGCACGGCCGGGTTTTGCGCGGGGTACCACAAAACCCGGGACGTGCTTGAATAAAAAGGTCCGGCCCAGTGCTGGGTCGCTTTGCCACTGCCTAACCTTAGAGACGAATCACCAGCCTGGTTTAGGCCTCAGCTAGAGGGTTGCAGCGGACTGAGCGACCTTCTCTTACCGCAACTGATGCGGCGATAGGGTCGCTGATTCAAAGAATGCGACTGGCGGGCAAACCTGAAAATCTGTTTTTCAATGAGCCGGCCGCGTCTACAGAATCTCGTTATTTAAGCCATTGTCCGATGTTGTAGCACTTTGCGGTCCGACAATGATCCTCTCGGTTGTCTCACTGAGGAATATATCAATCTCGCTTTCCTCTTCTTCATAGCTGCTAGTTTGACTGAAATTATTGCCGATAATCGCTACGTCCTGTATCGGTTGCTCGTAACTTCCACCGTCGAGGACCATGCCCACGAGCGCTGTCCCATTAAAGATGTTACCGCTGACGAGAGCGCCATCGACTCCACCCAAGAACACGCCAAATGTGCCATCTGCCTTATCGGTCATGTTAAAGGTGTTGTTCGTTACAACGCCACTGTGTGACGCTCGAGTGGTGTAGTTACTTAAATCGACGCCATAGTAGTAAGTCCCACCAGGCAGCGTCTCAAAGTTATTATTGTGGACTACCGTACGGTTTTGACCAGGCGCCCAGTCGTTCGCTGTGGCGACCCAAACACCGTTTTGCACTGAACTAATATCGTTGCCTGTAATTGTAGTATTTTGATTTGCATCGAAAATGGTGATCGCATCTAAGACGTTGGTAATCTCGTTAAAGTTAATGTCGACCTGGCCGCCGCCCAGCATGCCTGTCCTTACGCCCTCGCTAAAGCCGTTGATAGTTGACCGATTTAGCTTAAACGTGCCCAGAGGTCCCTCGCCGGAAGCAAGACACTCAGCCTTTCCAAAAATCTTGATTGCTCTAGAACCACCATCTGATGGCGCAGCCCCTCTGAAGTCTACGCGGTCAACGTTGGCAAAGTGTGTTCGTACCTCGCAAGATGCCTGAGTGAATTCTAAAACGTTGTAGCCAACGCCACTGCTACAGGGCGCATCGACTTCTATCGACATATAACGAACTGTGACCGTCCCGCCTTCGAAAACGATTAGGCTTGCGGCTGGGACAAAGTCGTCACCACATTCGGCGGATTCATTTTCAATGATTAACGCAGAACCTGCTCTGGTTGTGCCCTCGAAAATACCGACAAAACCACTAGTTTCTAGTCCTGTAACGCGGAATTCGCCGATATCGAGCCTTACAGAGCCTAGCCCTTGGGAGGCCGCTGAATCCAACGCGCACTGGATTGTTTCGGTATCGTCGCCGCCACTGGCGCTTATTAAATAACCGGCATCACCAAGCTCTGTGTTAGCACCGCATTCATTGGTCGCGGCAAAAGCTGGCTGATGTGCCAGTGCTAAGACAATCGTTAGGAGCGCTAGTTTTATTGTTTTCATGTCTTTTCTCCAATTTTCAAGGAATCCAGTAAGCTCAACAAGTCTAGAGCTAACGTCAAGATTAACTCAAGAGACCGAAGCTTCAACCCCAATTAGTTTAAAAATCGCCTTCCACAGTCGTTAATCCCAGCGCATCCCAATCGAGCATCCCGCCGCGGTAGTAGTAAATGTTCTCAGCGGGGAAGCCATCGCGAATCATAGCTTTCATGGCCGTAGGGCTTTGAGGGCAGACTGGCCCGTTACAGAAACCGACGACCTTTTGGGCGCTGCTGCAATCCCAGCCCGAATCGGATTTGCTACATCCCAACTCATCCATGCGCATGGCAACTTCGGTGTAAGGAATGTTGACCGCTCCGGGGATGGTGGCATCGAGGTACCACTCTTGGGTACGCATATCGACGAGTGTGAATTCCGGATCGCCAATAGCATTCAAAACTTCCATCTCGGTGACCGGCACAATACCCGGTGAGGGCACCAGCGGCTGAATCCAGCCCTTGTTCTTCGCACAGGGCGTCATTTGTCGGGTAATCGAAATCTCTTCTCCGGAAGGTAATGTCGTCACGAAGACTTTGTCTTCGCCAATAATTCGTAGGTCTTCTGCTGCACTTATTGTAGCGGCGAACAGTGCGGGAACGGCAATGAGAACGCTCCAGATCAATCTTTTCATAGCACAAACTCCTTTTGTCATTGTTGTTCTTAGCCGGGGACACTCCATGTCCCAACGACACGCTCGATAACATTAGCGACTCCAAGAGGTGATGTCGAGACTGGCCGCACCTCATGGCGCGTTGTGCCAATCATATGGCGCGTTCTGCCAACCCTCGGCGCATTGCACCCCAATAAGTTGCGCCTCTAGAGGAGGCCTGGGAGGCGCCGTATAGCGAGAAATAACGATACTGATGCAGCAAGTGATGGCGTGCGCAATGCACGAGAGAGTCCAGACAACTTGGGGGCGGAGGGTAGCTACCTGCTAAGGTTGATCGCGCAGTGCTCTCAAGAAAGTAGGTGTTTTACCTGGCGAATTGACTGGGCCACCCGGTGGGAGTGGCCCAGTACCACTCAGTTATTGTCGAACATCAGCTCCGCGACAAAAGATCGTGATGCTTTGCAGTCGACGAGCAAATCCATGCCGCCCTCTACTTCGGGATTGTTCTCGACGAACTCTAGCCAGTTATTGGCCATATGACCGCGTGCCTCAAATGAGTACCAGTGGTTCATCTGGACAAAGTCGTAATCCTGGGTGCCGTCAAAACCCATATAAGGGAAGAAGTAGTGAATGCCCCAGCCTTTGAAACCGCCTTTATCCATGAGCGCCTTGTCTTTTTCCGCTTGGGCGTACAACTGATCAACGGTGACGCCATCGCGCATGGAGCATTGGGCAAACTGCACGGGTTGGCGTTGGTCCCGCTCATCTTGCGGGATGCGGTTATGCACGACACCGGCGTTAAACATGGCAATTGACCGGTGGCAGGTGCCGGCGGGTGTTCCTGAATCCTCATTACCGCTCCACCCGCCATAGTTGTTGGCGAAGGATCCCCATTCCTCATACATGGCTTCACCATCCGGCCAGCTACCCCAAATAATATAGTCGTAATCGCTGGAGTCGCCGGCGTGCATTGGTGTTAGCAGTAACTGCATGTATTTGGTGCCTTCTGAGGCCGAGAACTCGCCATAGCGTTTGCTGTCTGCGATGGCGTCCTTCATGGTTTTGCCTTCGTTAAGCGTGCACCAATGAAATTCCGAGCGTACTTCGTACTCCTGAGCGGCGACGAAGGGTGAGAGTAAAAGTGAAACGACTGCTACGAAGCGACGCATGATAGACCCCTTTGAAAATATGAGTTATTAGTTCACCACCAAAAGCGGCGATGCCACCACTCTTTTCTGTATAACATCAAGGTGACAATGGCTTAGCGGCGATATGGCGTGTTCTATTTGATTATCGACGCATTAAACTGATTTTTAAGCGACTGACCGTCGTCGGCGCACAAGCACGCCATCAGAAAATCTGAGGGGCTAAGCTCTTATTGAGTAGCGGTTTTCAGGGTAACGGCGACGCCGATTCTTTCACCACAAAGCTCTTGGTTGCGGCCTGGTCGAACAGTTTTTCCTCATCAGGTTTCAGTTCAGCCTGCGCCGCAGGCGAGTTAATGGCCTCCATGGCCGCGGCCATCGCGCGCTGGTCGGGAAACCAGATCTCCATGATCACATCAAAGTCCGGCGCCATCGCATAGCCGGGACTTCCCGAGCCGGGTTCCACATATCGGCGTAAATAGCGAAGAGCATGAGGTGCCAGGTATTTCTCCCCCAGATGGCGGTGCACATTTTCATAGTGATCGCGAAACTCTTCGGTCGAAAGTCCAGCCTTGCGCTTGAGTAGCGTTAGAACCTTGATCGGGCTGCCCGCTGAAGAAGACCCGGTGGCAGTACGTTTGGAGGGACTGCCTTGATGTTTTCCCACCGATAGCCATGGCCAGATCCGAAAAGATCGGACATAAAAAGACTGAAAGAGGACAATGACAAGCCAGATCGTGAAGGCAGGCATCCGAACGGATTTAACCTGATCCGTATTGAAGCCAAAGGCTGTGGTAGTACTCGAGAAACGTTCAAGGAAAAGCTGCGACTCGCACTGATTGCTCGCGCAGGCTTTTACTTCGTCAATGAGCGCCATCACGTCAGACCACACCTGCCAGTAGCTCGTGAGCGTAAGTAGCATCGCCGTAATCCAGAGCAACAGCGCGGCAAAGGCAACCCAGGCTAGTGTGTCACTGATGGTTCTCTTCATAGCGGAGTCTTCATTAGCCGATTTTATCGAGCAGGCTGTAGTAGAGCATGCCAGCGACCAGCCCGGGCCACCTTAACAGCGTACCACCCGGAAAACGGTGGGTCGGCACAGAAGCCATAAGATTGAAGTTCTCACAGTCGCCATCGATGGCAGCGGCTAAGAGCTTGCCGGCCATGGTTGCGGTGGGCACGCCATGACCCGAAAACCCCTGTGCATAAAACGTGTTAGCACCAATACGTCCAAAATCCGGCATGCGATTCATGGTGATACCTAGCGTGCCGCCCCACCCGTAATCGATTTTCACATCGGCGAGCTCGGGATAGATCTTGAGCATGTAGGGACGAACAAACGCTTTGATGTCCGCCGGGAAGCGCGAGGTGTAGTTTTCGCCACCTCCAAATAGCAGCCGCCCGTCTCCGGAAAGCTTCCAGTAATTAATGACAAAGAGACTGTCAGATAGGCTGTAATTGTTTTTGGTCACAGCTTGCTGCTGGGCGGATGACAAGGGCTCCGTCGCGATCACAAAATTGTTAATGGGCATGATGTTGCCGGCAATAGCTGGCGCCAGCTTTCCCAAATAACCGTTACACGCAAGGACCAGTTTTCTGGCCTTTACCGAGCCGTTATCGGTCTCTATGACGATGTTTGCGCCATCTCGCCATTTGATCACGCTGGATTGTTCAAATATCGTGACGCCCAACTCACTCGCCGCACGGGCCAAGCCTCGAGCGTATTTCAGTGGATGAAGATGCCGGGCACCCAAATCAAGCATGCCACCGTGCATACCTTGGGCGCTGGTTTGTTCAGCCAGCGCTTCCCGGTTCAAGTAACTCGCCTGCGAGTAGCCATAGGCTTCCGTTAGGTGGTTAACCTCGTCGGCGAGCTCACGCGCATGGCGTGGTTTTGCTGCCATATGCAGGTTGCCCACCCCCAGCTCACATTCAATATCGTGGTTGCTTATGAGTTCGCAGACAAGATCCACCGCGTCCAGGCCCAGTTGCCACAGAGCAAGCGCGGTGTCGGTGCCGACCCATTTCTCCAGACTATCCTGATCGGCGCGCTGCCCGGTACCGACATGGCCGCCGTTTCTGCCCGACGCTCCCCATCCCACGCGGTTCGCTTCGAGTACAACGACCCGATAACCCCGCTTGGCGAGATGAATAGCGCTAGAAAGGCCTGTGTAGCCAGCCCCCACAATACAGACGTCTGCTTCGCTGTTGCCACTTAGCGCATCAAAGGTGATCGCACCCCCTGCCGAGGCGGCATACCAGGAGTTAACGTGTTCAGCATGGGGGTTCATGGGAGCATTATCCTCTGGATCGTCCACTCGGGGGAAATACCCCCAAAGCGGGAGTTTGTCACCTTGCGAGCCCGATAGGGCAGGGACATACTAGTCTCAACGTAGCAACTCGCAGGTTTTTATGAGTACCCCTAAATCGGCAAAAGCCGATACCTCGACGGTGATTCATCAATCGGATGCCGTCATCGCACCTCAGTCGGTAAGCGAGGAAGACAAGGCCATCATTACCCAGTGGATTACCGACAACAACATTTCAGAGATTGAATGCATCGTTCCGGATACCACAGGCAACGCCCGCGGAAAATTCATTCCCGCACATCAATTTATCGCGCAACTCGAGCAGCGTCTGCCAGAAGCCATCCTTGTTCAAACCGTTACCGGTGAATACACCGATGAACACTGGGACTTCGTGGAGCCCACCGACACCGATATGGTGCTTAGTCCCGATGCCTCGACCCTGCGGGTTGTGCCTTGGGCGCGCGAGCCCACCGCGCAGATTATTGCCGATTGCTTCAAAAACGATGGAACGCCTCATCCGCTCTCCACAAGAAGTGTCTTGCGCTACATTTTACAGCTGTATGCCGACGCGGGCTTGCAGCCCGTGGTGGCGCCCGAGGTGGAATTTTATTTAGTCAACAAAAATACTGATCCCGATTACGAGCTCATGCCGCCTAAGGGGCGGTCAGGTCGGCGTGAGGTGGCGCGGTTATCTTTCAGTATTGATGCGGTGGCTGAATTCGAAGATTTCGTGGAAGATATGTACGACTTCGCTGATGCGCAAAAGCTTGACGTCGACACCTTGATTCACGAAAACGGCGCCGCTCAGATGGAAATTAACTTCCGGCATGGCGACCCGCTAGCTATGGCGGACCAGGCCTTCATTTTTAAGCGCACGGTTCGAGAGACTGCTCTCAAGCATGGTATGTATGCCACGTTTATGGCGAAGCCGATGCAGCGTGAGCCAGGCAGCGCGCTACACCTGCATCAATCGGTGTTAGACGCGAAGACCGGGAAAAATATTTTCAGTGATGAGAAAGGCAACCCAACCGCCGCCATGATGCATTACATCGGTGGGCTGCAGCGCTATACGCCTGAGCTGATTAGCTTCTATGCGCCCAACGTCAACAGTTACCGCCGGCTGGCACCGGATATCTCGGCCCCGATCAACTTGAGCTGGGGATTTGATAACCGAACCACGGCTTTCCGGGTGCCCAACAGTACCCCCGATAATCTGCGAATTGAAAATCGCTTTCCCGGTGCTGATGCCAATCCTTATTTGGCGATGACGGCCACCTTGGCCAGCGGATTGTTGGGGATGCGTCAACAATTACAGCCTACCGAACCCCATAGAGGAACGGCCAACGACGATGACGTCGCGGTGGCACGAACGCTTGAAGAGGGCGTTCGCCGACTAAACGATACGCCCGAGCTACAGCAGATGATTGGCGAGCTGTTTATGCGGGCCTATGCGGCCATTAAGCTGGATGAATTTGAGGAATTTAATCGCGTGATCAGCTCTTGGGAGAGGGAGCACCTGCTGTTACAGGTGTAAGCTAGCGGGGGGTTTCCCGCCCGCCACTTGGGACTCACTCATCATGCGGTGCCACATCACTGAACAATAGGAACGTACCCGTAAACGCCTGTGTCTGCTCAGATGGAATCAACGAAGGCTAGTCAAGGTCTTGGCCAAACCCTGTATCGCGCGGCCAAGTATCTGATTTATGGATTGCTAACGCTCAATATAGGTCTTTTCCTGCAAGAGGAACTGCTGTCGGCACAGCATGCCTTGAGCGACGGGCAAAATTTGGCGTCGTTAATCCAGTTGTTTTCCGCCACCCTCGACACTGCGGCCTGGGTCGTTCTATTGCTGCTGTTTGAATTGGAAACCGCGGTGATCCCTGACGAAAAATTGGTGGGCAGCACTAAGTGGGTTATTCACGGCATACGAATCCTATGTGGCGCGGCCATTGTTTCGGCGTGCATGGGTTACGTGGGGGAGTGGGAAGTCTTTCTGGCGTCAGCGCCAAGCCCGGCCAGCCCCTGTGAATTGGTGGGCGGCCGTTGGTCGGTGCTCGTAGACTTTGACGAATTTATTGCCCTTACGGCCGCCAATTGTCGGGAGCTTGGCGCCACTGCCCTCCAGGTGATCCGCCTAGACCACGTGATCGCGACTCCAGCGGCGTTTGAGAGTGCTTATGATTTGGCGTTGGTTGATGTAATTAACGCAAGCGCGTGGATTTTGGTGGTCATTCTTCTCGAGATCGAGGTGCGGCTGCAGTTGCGCGGAGGAGTCCCATCTAAGCTGCAGTGGCTGATGAACGGATTTAAAGTCGTCCTCTACACCACGCTGGCACTTGCGGCGGTTTATTGGGGTATCGAAGGGGAATTCTTGGATTTTTGGGATGCTGCGCTGTGGTTGTTTGCGTTTGTTTTTATTGAACTAAACGTCTTTGCCTGGCAGCAAGAGCTAAAATCACAGGGGGACAAAAGCTCCTGAGGATCTCGCTATCCCCAGCGTTAATAGCGAGGGGCGGTTTATAGCCCCTCGCTACTGATGGTTTAGAAGTCGTCGTCGAAATCGAAGTCGTAGTCGCCCAGCTCCTCGCGAAGCCGGAGTGCTTCCAATCGCTGTTCTGCACGTCGTCGCTTGGTCGCGAGAGAGTCCTCGCGGAGCGACAGCACGCTGTCTTCTAAAGCATCAAAGTCGTCATCACCAAACTCTGACAGGCCGGGATCGTACAAGTCGTCCATCCCGTCGTCAGTCTTCGTTTGGGTTTGGTTACGCTCACCCATAAACCACCTCCCGATGATTCAGAACAAGTCTTGTGGGTATTCCACCCGTGCAGTTGAATGCAAGACTGCCCCTGGTTGCAATGAATTTTTTGGCATCAAAATGCCTACCTGAAATAACTGAAATAAATATGGCGGCTCGCTGATCATTGGCTCCGTCCTTGGAGAAAACCTCCGTGTTTCCTTTTCCTTACCGGCTTCCTGCCGGCAGCGAGCCGCCAATAGTGAAACAGCAAAAGCTATGCCAAGTCGGGATCGCCCCACCTGTGGGGCTTCGGGATCGCAACCACGGTCGTTGAGAGAAAATGGACGCGTCCGTTTGCGGACACCGTGTCCAGTTTTTGGGCCTTAGCTCAGAAACCGGAGAATATCGGACACAATGGTTTCCGGGGGACTGTCGTCTACCGATACCGTAAGGGCTGCCCACTGCTCGTAAAGTGGAATGCGCTCCCGATAAATGTCGGCAAGGGTTTGGTCTTTGCCCGAGGCAATCCCGCGGTCCGGAGCGAGGGAGATCCGGTAATCAACCGTCTCAAGGGTGGCCTGCAGGTATACGACAGTTGTCTCAGAAGCGAGTCGCTGCATAATTTTTTCACTGTAAACCACCGAACCCCCAGTGGAGATCACGCCGGTGGTAATCGGCATGTCGAGTAGGACTTGCTCTTCGATTTTTCGTAATTGGTGGTGATCGCTTCTCGCGATAATCTCGGCAAGCGTCGCGTTTTCCTGTGTTTGAATCAGGATATCGGTATCGACAAAAGCCGTGCCAAGTCGCTTAGCAAGTAAGACGCCGACGGTGCTTTTCCCGCTACCCGGAAACCCGATCAAACTGATAATGTGCTTGCTGGTCATGTCGCGCCTCTCCCTCTGGCCGTTACTTTAGCGCCAGCCTTGAATCACCGCTACTACCAACGCAAACTGGCCCTCTTTTTTGGGAATTGAATATGCCGCAGTCACTGCAAACAACGCCGCTAACCGAACTGCATCGGCGTTTGGGTGCGCGTCTCGTGCCATTTGCCGGCTACGACATGCCGGTGCAATTTGCCGAGGGCATTATTCGTGAGCATCTGCACACCCGCCAGGAGGCAGGACTTTTTGACGTGTCCCACATGGGCCAGATCATGGTGTCTGGGGAGCAGGCTGTCGCCGAGCTGGAGGCGCTCATGCCCGCCAATCTTCGCGACCTTGGCATAGGGCAATCGACCTACGCGTTGCTGACCAATGCGGAGGGCGGGGTCTACGATGATCTGATCATTACACGCTACAGCGACACGGCTTTTTTTCTTGTCGTCAACGGCGCCTGTAAAGCGCAAGACTTTCGCTTAATACAGACCGGGTGCGCTACCGCATCGGTTGATATGCTGGCAGACCGCGCGCTGCTTGCCCTTCAGGGCCCCATGGCGCGTCAGATCATGGCCGGGCTTGCCCCCGAGGCTGCCTCCCTGGCGTTTATGTCCGGGCGTGAGGTGTCCGTTGAAGGCACGCCGTGTTACGTCACCTGCTCCGGATACACCGGGGAGGACGGCTTTGAGCTATCTGTGCCGGCGGCTTGCGCCGAAGCCATTGCTTGTGAGCTGTTGGATCATCCCGCGGTAAAGCCGATTGGCTTGGGGGCGAGGGACTCGCTGCGCTTGGAAGCCGGTCTCTGTCTCTACGGCCACGAGTTGAGCGAGGCTATCACGCCGATTGAAGCGGGCTTACGCTGGGCGATTGCGCCGGCTAGGCGGCTTGGCGGCGATCTGGCGTCGGGCTTCCCGGGTGCGGCTACTATTCTTGAGCAACTAGCCAACGGCGCTCCGCGGATTCGAGTTGGCCTCAAAGTGTCGGGAAAGCGCCCGGTTCGCGAAGGTCAGGCTATTCATACCGCTTCAGGCGATAAGCTAGGCAGCGTAACCTCGGGTGGTTTTGGCCCATCGGTAGACGGGCCCATCGCTATGGGCCTTATCGACACTTCCTGCGCTATGCGGGGTGACACCGTTCATATTGATGTTCGGGGAAAGTATGTCGAAGCCGAAATTGTTAACTTGCCCTTTGTCAGTCAGCGCTATTTCCGCGGCTGATGCGCGGGGGGTCAATCCCTGTCTTCGGCACAGCCCTCGGGATTAAGTCGGTCGGCCAACACCGGTTGTCGCCAGGCTTGCCACGAGCGATACACCAAGCCCAACAGTTTGCTTAATTGCCGCCGGGCGCGCGCCAACTGACCATAAACACCCAAAAGGACCAGCGCACTGGCTATTCCCAGCCCAACCAACCAGGGGAGCGCGCGCGCAATCTGTTGTTGCCAAGTGAGCACTTTGGGAGGGAGCTGTCCCTGAACCGTGACGGGTATCGGAGCGGTGCTGAGACGCTCTAGACGACGTGTCGTGGTATTCCACCAGTTGATGCTGACTTCAGGAATCACAAGGTCCCCGGGGGTAGACGCGATCCACGTGGTGAGTTCTTTACGCTCGGCAATCAGGCTGCCCCGGTTACTCGAGTTTCGCAGCACCGGCGGCTGCGGGTAGGTTTGAAGCCCCGCGACTCGTGAGTTATCCACTGGGGGCAAAAACATCGCCATAACATCCTGTGCTCTGACGGTCACCCGCCGGGTAATCGCTGATCCCAAAAAGACGTCGCGGGCTCCCTCGACGTTTTGAGTGATCGTCACCTCGGGACTCGCGATCCAATGATCAAGCCCTTCCAGTTCGGGGGGCTGTTCGATGGTGAGTGTCAGTGATTCGGTTTGCAGTGTAGTCTGATATTCCCGGGCGGCAGAGGCCGAAACCGAGACCGTCACGTCGATCGGT
>Ga0255758_10001520_pt1 | contig 23359 bp, 29 predicted proteins | sample 011ome_24_FD_179958 | JGI IMG/M metagenome (GOLD analysis project Ga0255758, IMG submission 179958) | Coastal salt marsh microbial communities from the Groves Creek Marsh, Skidaway Island, Georgia - 011513CT metaG (version 2) | ecosystem: Environmental > Aquatic > Marine > Intertidal zone >...
TACAAGCAGTACATCAACATCAACTACAAGCAGTACATCAACATCAACTACAAGCAGTACATCAACATCAACTACAAGCAGTACATCAACATCAACTACAAGCAGCACATCAACATCAACTACAAGCAGTACATCAACATCAACTACAAGCAGTACATCAACATCAACTACAAGCAGCGCAACAACGACACCTACCACTACCACAACAACACCTACAACTACCACAAGCAGCACAACAACGACGCCTACAACTACCACAAGAAGCACATCAACAACAACTACGACAACAACAGCTAAACCTTATGATCTGGTATGCCCTGAAAATTGTGTTGAGCAAGGTACAAGTAACGAAACAGTGATTGAATCTTTCGATAATGAAGAACAATGTGTAGAGGTTTTAGAAGAATTTAAAAAAGCTTACCAGCAAACTGGAATAGACGCTTTAGGTATTATCTGTAAGCCGCCTCCTACTACTCCTACTACTGCTACTACTACATTAGCTAACACTACTCTTTCAACCAAAGGAACTATCGATTTGGAGTTGGAAGATCTGATATATCCTGCTCCAAAGCTCAACAAAGGTTCCAGTTTTAATATCAATTCTGCTACTGGTAGTACTAGTGGCCGTGCATAATGAAATATTTTATATTTAGAGGTTGTGAAGGATTTGGTGATCGATTGCAATGTTTATCTCAAGCGATACAATATTGCTTTATATCTGGTAGAATACTAGTAGTTGATTGGAGAGACCATCACTGGACTCAAGGAAAATATCATAGTATATATGAATATTTAACAATAAAAAACATAAAAACAATTGACATAAAAAATTTTATAAACAATCATTATCACGAAAAACTTTCTATATTTAATGAAAAATGGAAAGATAAAATATCAAAAGAAAACACAATGAGGTACATGTATGAAAAAGACCTCCGTTTACCAGATCAAAATAAAATTTTACAAAAAATAATAAAACAAGAAGTAGAAGATTTCGAAGAAGATATTGTGGTTTATAACGGCGTATCTTTTAGGGTTTGGAATAAGAAATTTTTAAATTTTATAAACTTTTCAAGAAAAGTATATGATTTAGTGGAAGAAGTTTACCAGAAAACAAACATAAAAAAAAAGAATATATCTGCATTCATATTAGGGCAACTAGTAAGAGCTGGAAACAGGATAAAAATATCAATAAAAAACTATCTGATAGAATGCATGAAAAGTTTCCAGATCAAGATAAATATTTTGAGCACATTCACAACCAGATAGAAAAAATAAAAGAAAATTTGCCGATATTAATAATTTCTGACTGCATAGAAACAGCAAATAAATGGGTTTCAATTTATCAAAAAGGTGAGGTTGTTAGTAATGTTAATATAAAGACAAAAAAAGAATCAGGGATTCATTTAGTAGATTTAAGTGAAAATAAAGAAATTTCAAAACATGAATTAAACCTTTTATGTTTAAGAGATTTTTGTTTAATGATAAACGCGAAAGAGATCGTAGGTGACGGAATATCTTTGTATTCTAACATGGCAAAGAAATTTAAATGATAAATCATAAACACAAATTAATATTTATACATATCCCGAGAACTGGTGGTACGAGTATTGAAAGGGCATTAAATGGAAGAGACTGGTTTAATGTTCATGCACCAAGCAAGCATTTAACCGCGCATATTGCAAAAAAAATATACGCCGAATATTGGGATGAATATTTTAAGTTTACTTTTGTGCGTAACCCCTGGGATAGAATGGTTTCTTTATTGAAGTATGGAAGTTTTTATGGAGTATCTTTGGGGGATAGAAATATTATTAATACTGAAAATTATTTTACAAATTTTAAAAAAGTTGAATACGATAAAAGATATTTTAACGAGAATCAATTAACTGATCATAATACTATTGAGGGGTCTGTATACCAAAATATATTTGGATCGGAAATAGATTTTATTGGTAGATTTGAAAAATTAGAGGAAGATTTTTCAAAAATATGCTCGATAAATAATATTAAAAATAAAAAAATGCCACATATAGAAAAAAGTCATAACAGAAAACAGTATCATGAATATTATGATTCTAGATCACGAGCATTAATCGAACAAAAATACTGTAAAGATATAGAATTATTTAATTATGAATTCTAATGAAATAAAATTAGTTCACCCTAGACCAATGGTTTCTGGGTTTTTTTCTTATTGCTCTGTATACTTAAATCAAATTATAGAAAATATAAAAAAAGAAAATAATATTTCGAATATTGAATTAGGTGGATTTGAATTTTATAAAACAAATAAAGAAGATAAAATATATGAAAACTTTTTTGAGAAAGTGTCAGGAGATATTAAAATACAAAACATAAAAGAACTAAGTTTTCCCATGTGTTCAAATGGTATATTTTATAAAAAATCTGATTTTTTAGGATCAAAGGAAATAATAAAAAAATGGTTTACCCCTAAAAAGGAAATTCAAATAATAAAAAACAATTTTATTATAGATTTAAATTTAAAAAAAGAAAAAACATTAGCTTTATATTACAGGGGAACTGACACTCAATTAGATAGGCCTACAACATGGTATAATGTTTTTGCAGAAAAAACAAAATGGTTAATAAATAAAAATAAAATTGAAACATTATTACTGCAAACTGACGATAAAATGTTTGAGGATTATATATTATCCTGCGGTATTAAACAAAGTATTTTAACAATAAAAGAGCTGCCTTCAATTTATTCTCATAAGGGCTATCATTTTACGATAAAAGGAGATAAAGTTGAACACACAAAAAAAATGCTAGCATCTACTTTGCTGATGTCTGAGTGTAAATATGTTTTATGCAATCCTAGTAATTTATCTAGGTGGATATTAATATATAGAGATAGTAAAGATGGATACTATCAATTTTTTAAAAATAAATGTTTATAAATTATTTTTTAAGGGCACCCAGGAGAACTCTGCAGTCTTTAGCAGAAATATCAGAGAAGTCATTCCATGTTTTTATTACTTCAGTAGATATTGATATTTTTTTAGATTTATGTAATTCTCTTAAAACTGGAAGGAAGTCTTGATAATCTGAAATGCTATGAGATTCTTTTAACTCCTTCTTGAGAAATCCAGAGGGAGTTAAATCGTTAGATCCTGTTTGAGTTTGTTTTTTGTTATCTGACTTATCTATTTCGTCATCACCAACAATATGAATATTAAGGAAGTTTCTAACACATCGAACGAAGGCTCTGTTGCAAGCAATAGTTTCTAAGAACTTTTTAGCAAAACTATTTGTGTTGTCTATGGTTGCATTTGCAGAATCTTGAAATACTACAGGGTTTCCGTTTGTTTCGTAATTTCCAAAAAATTCCATAGAGCATGTAACAGCTACATGGTCTATTTCGCATTTAACAAAGTCGTAAGTTATCGATTTAAAGCCTCTTAATCTAGCAAGCTCTTTAATTCCGCTTAACTTAATTAATAATTGGTGGTCAGCTAAACCATCAATAGATCGGGGGCAATCTTTTTTTCTTAAATCAAACCAAGACCTGTTAGGAAAAAGATGTTCATCTTTAATCATAGCTCTCCAATCGACGGAGCCATCTTCGCTGAATTCGTATTGTATATTATTTAATAGTCCATTTTCATCTCTAATGAAACTAGATGGACCTACTGAGTTATCTATTTGCTTTTTTCTAGCCATAGATAAATGATACTATATAAATTAAAATAAGTCAAGGAATTTCTTTGTAAACTCTACAAAAAGGTAAATCTTCCAAGAGTTCCTTAGAATATTTCACCTCTTGACCATTAACTCCAGACAAAATAGAAGAGTAGGAGTTATAAGCTTTACCTTCAAAAACTACATTTCTTTTGCTGAGAAATTTTAAGTTTTCATAATCTCCGCCGTTTAAATCATTTTTTTCTAGAGAGCCAAATAATTTAATTTGATAGTCAAGAAATTTTAATCTAATTTTTGAGATGTTTTTCTTGTCTTTGGTTAGTAAATTTAAAGGTTTACCAGATGATTCCATTTCGCTTATATCTTTTTGAGAAGTTTTTGAATCTATGAAATATGTTATAGCTGATAAATTATTAGATAAAGTTTTTAGAATTTCTATTGGTATAGGTTTATCTGTAATTATATTAAAAGAATCTAAATTAATACAAGACTGCAGGAACTTTAAATCAAATTTTTTATCCATCCTGACATTAATTATGCCACCTATGTTTAAATTGTTAGGGAGATATCTTCCTGGAACTAAGTCTACTATAGTTTGGTTATATTCTGGGCCAATAAAAACAGTTTCAATTTTACTTAAATTATGCTTTATATTTAAGAGGTCAAGAATTTTGGTAGCCATAACTTCAGGATTAACTTTATTTATGGTTTTAGGGTTTTCAGTATCACTAAATATAGGTTTATCATTTGTTTCCGCATATAAAATTGAACATGTATCATCTGACCAATAAGGTTTTTCAGTTTCAATAAATGTATTTCTGGATGGACAAACAGTAGGAATATTAAATGAAGAGCTAACATGGGAAAGGTAATTAAAATTCCCTAAGTAAGCTTTTGATTTAGAAATTAAATAATTTAACTGAGAAAAGGTTAAGTTTCTAAAATCTTTTGTATAATACAATGAACTTTGATTAGATTTTCCAACTTCTAAAATTGATATTTTGTTTTTATCTAGATATGGTTTTATGTGAAAAATAACATCATTAAAATAGTCATACAGATTAGATTGTATGTCAGATTGTTGAGAAACACAAATAAAATTATCATCGACAATCGGATAATAAGATTTATGTACATATGGCTTGTTTATTTTTGAGCCACACGATAAAGCTAAGCTTTCTAGTTTATGCATAATTTATATCGTATTCTATTTTGTGTTTATTTCCATGAACATAGTTGAAGTTTTTATGCGTATTTGTGTGGGGTATTAAAACAAAATCAAAAAAACCTTGATAAGTTCCTCTGCCTTCTCCCCACATAGGGTCATCCATCACTGGGTTATAGTTTAGAAATTTATGAATATAAGGGTTACCAAAAAGTAACTCTTCATTTTCTGGCTGAGATGCATAGTATATATTATGTTCTGGATATTTTTCTTTTATATATTTAAGTAAACATGTTGAGTTTAAAACGTCAATAGAACTGCCTGGCATAGAAAATAATATTCTTTTACCTTTGTCATTTTTATCTAAAACTTCTTCAAACGGAATAGTGTTATTTGCCTGATTTTCTTCTAAAGCAGTTTTAACGAAAAAATCATATACTTGCTTTCTGCTTAAATCTTTTTTTAATCTCATTAGCCATTGATTAACACCGTTTAAATCTTGAACTTCTGGGTTTTCTGACATTAATATTTTTTTATAAAGATCAATAACAAAATCTTTATCATTTTTTATGTCAGGCATTGGATAGTTCGGATTTTTTTTGACATAAGAAAAGTCAAAGTCCCATGATGTTTTTTCCATTGAATCAATCAAAGACTCAAACTTAGAGCATACAGATTCTATTGAACAAAAATCAATAACAAAATCTCTAGCTTTTTTACCAATTTTAGATAATTCTTTTTTAGGTAAATTATAAACATGAGATAATTGTTTATTGATGCTTTTAGGACAGGTTGAAGCTTTAATAAATTGAGTACCTGGCTCCCTGTACTCGCTCCACTCTAAAGGCAATCCTCCGCTTTCTTTAGATGAGTAGTCTTCTCCACATGAATAATTAGTTACTAAAGTTATTAATTCTGTTAGTTTTGCTTCTTGGATTGGTATTTCTTGACCCCCACTAGTAAATGGATGACAATAAACATCCATTAAATTATAAATTTCATTTAATTGATTTTCAGAAACTCCTCTTGTTACTTGACTTGTTTGTTGACTTTTTTGAGAGCCGCAAAATCTGCAATCTAAATCTTGACCAGAGAAAGGTTTTATTTCAAAACGTTTACATTTATCACAGTAATAAGTTGTTAAAACGTTTTTGGGGTCTATATTTTTTTCATTAATTAATCTAGGTATATCCCAGCCTTCAGACCAGTGAGTGTGAAATAATAATTTCGCATTGGAATCTGGGTTATCTTTTAAGAACAAAGAGAAACCATCAAGTAAATTAGGAACACTTTTTCTTAGTTGATTCCTGAAAACAAAACCTATTATAAAATCTTTTTCATTAATATTATATAGAGATCTGAGCTTTGATCTATTTTTATCACTTAACCTATTAAAATTAGAAACATCAATAGGAACAGGCATTAAATGTGAATTATTAAAACCTTGTTCTTGCAATGCTTTTTGAGCAAAAGAAGCTTGAACTATAATGTTTTTAGTATTTTTTGCGGCCTTAGTATGCTTATCTAGTAACGGAACACTGTCAATCGGAGTCCATATTATAGAGTTGATTTTTTTCCACCAAATCTTGGACCAAAATTCATTAAGGCCCCAAACGTCTTCTATACCTAGATATATATCTGGTTGTTCTTGTTTAATGAAATCATCTATTGTATAGTGTCCATACCCAGCAAGTCTTGATTTTTCTTGGTTTGAACTAATTTCAGAGATAACCGAAGGATCATGAGGTAAGGAACCAACAGACTTCCAAGGTAATGTTGAAAGAGCTGGATCATTCCATTGTCGTCCATTAGCAAATTCAACTATATCATATTTATTTGTTTTATATAGATATGTTAAAAGGTGTTTTGCATGTTTACCAAAACCAGTTTTTACTCTACAAAAATTACTATGTATAACTATCTTTTTTTTAGACATTAAAAATCGTATTCTTCTGATTCGGTTTTAATTTCTTTTTTTTGAATATAAGAAGATTTAGAGCATATTTTACTAATTATTGTTTGACATAAAATCTTTACACATTCAGCTTCTCCTGGTTCCATTGGTATTTTAAATACTTGATTACCATTACGAGTAATGACAATTCCAAAAGCTGGTATGGTTGTTTTTTCTTCATAGCTCTCTTTGGTTTTAGAGTTGATTTTGGTATTAGTAATTACTTTATCCCAAGGGGATAGCTTAATTTGAGTTTTATTTTCTTCATAAGCATGATAAGTATTCCATTCAAATCTGTTATTTATGGCACTAACAATAGAACCGCACTCAAACTCATTAAATTTAATTGAGATATTTTTTTCTGGGTCACTCTTACTTCCAGAAAAGGACCCCAATTTTTTTTTGTCATCCCAGGAGTGTTGAGCGATTGCATTAATAAAAAGGGCTGGAGATTTATCTCTTTGATTTTCTCCCATGTAAAAACTGAATGCGAATCCAGTATTGCTTTTATTTGGTTTGTAAATTTGTATACTCATAAATCTATTTTGACATGTTTATTTTCGAAAGTTTTAGGGTTCTTATCTGGGTGAATAGCTCCATTGCGTTCTTTACTGTAGCGCTTATAATAATTTTCCTTTAATGGGTCAATCCCGCCATTCTGAGAGGCCCTCTCTTTAGAAAGATCTGCACTCATGTCTAACATATCCCCCATCTTACCTCTGCCTCTTCCAGTTTTCTCTACAAACTTCTTACTGTCCCATGCATCACTACTACCAGTTGCATTTAACTCTGGAGAATGATATTCCCTGTTCCATTGTAATCCAAATTCATCAATATATTCTTTTTTGTCATTCATATGAAAAAAAACATCAATAAATTCTCCAGTTTTAGGGTTAGAAAAGGTATAAAAAGGCATCAGAAAAAAGTTATTAAAATTTTATCATCAATTACGATAGTATTAAAACTATTAAACCTAGCATTTTTTTCTTTAAGAGTAGACATAAAATCTTTAAAGTCTGACTCTTTATTTTTAACAGAAAATATACTACCCCTTAAATCTTGACCACCATATGTTTCGCAAAAAGAATTAAACTCAATGCATTCAGGATTTTTGTTAATAAAATCAACGGTCATTACATCTATATCAAATCTAAGTTTTGTATATTTTTGTAACAAAACTGGTCGACAGCCACAGTTTACATCCTTGAAATAATTCTTGGCTTGTATTTCTGTATCAGGGTAATTTGAAATCCATAAATCATTGTAGGCTTGATTATTGTGTAGTAAATATAATACTACAGATATAGAGTAAGTACTATATCTATTATCAATTTTTAGATTCATAATCAAATTTCCTTTTACTTAAAGCGGATTGATACTGTATTAGATCTAATAAGGAATCAATAAACCAACAAAATGAAGACACAGAGAATGGATAATATATTAGATTGAGACTTAAAAAATTAGAATCTAAATACAATAAAAGAGATAGTAATACACCAACCCAAAAACCTAAGCACATAGAGCAAGAAAGTAGTCTTTCTAAGTATTTAGATTTAGATTTTAAATACTCTCTTGGAGCGTGAAAGATATAACTATCTTTCAGTATCCAGACTAGACCTATGCAAGCTAAGAATTCTATTAACATCTTTTATTAATTTATTTATGTCTTTTTTATCTATTTTAATCGAATCATTATAATCATCTTCAATCATAAAATATTTACCTTTATCTGTAAACTTAGGGCAGCATGGATTACAATGAGTTGGTCCGCAAAGTATTATCGTTTTATTTAGCATTATTTTTAGATAAATCTATAACTGCTTTTTCGATCAATGCAGCTTCTTCTTTTTTCATTTTAACAGAATTGCCATAATCATCTTTAATTTCAATTAGGCCTTCACTGTTAATCTCAACACTGGGGCAATTAGCCTTTCCGCAACACATGAATATTTTGTTTCCTTCTGGACGTAGGTAGTAATCTTTTTTCATTTTTTAATAATATCTAATATGTTTTTAAGGGTTTTTTTGTAAGTAAATTTACTTTTTAATAGTAATCCTGATTCATTAGTTTTTCTAGCTTTTTTTAAGGATTTTTCAAAAGAGTCAATCATAACATCATCTGATATTTGATTGATTGATCCCTGATTGAATGGCGATCCTTTCTTGAAGAAAATATCGTCATAAGCTTCAGTTTTTTGAGTAGGCTCTACAAGAATACAATTATCTTTATTTGCCCAGTCTTTATGTGATGTATGGTTCATTACTATACTCCATTTACCTAGAGCTGTAGAATTGAAAGCTGGTAAATTCCAGCCTTCGGCACCACTTAATCCACTGAGGTCGATATCAATAGAGTTAATGAAATGATTTACTTCTGAATTTGTTTTTAATCTTGGTAGGAAATTAATGTTCCCAATTTTTTGACCACCTAATATCTTAACTTTAATTTTATCCATTTGCTCTTTAGGAAAAAAAGGATTATCTATACAGCAAGTTAATTGGTAGTCGTAGTTGTTTCCGTATTTATTTGCCCATTGATGAATAATTTGACCAGTATTCTTTCTTTTTTCGAATTTACCCATAATGCCAAAATGTATAGGTTCATTGTCTCTGTCTAGGTTTAAATCTATAAAATCTTCATCGAACCCAATATTTACAAAACTAACATTATCACATCCAGCGTTTTTAAAAATATTTTTAGAGTATTCACTTGAAAAAATGCAATTATCCTGAAGGTTTACTATTGATTTTTCTATTTCTGTTGGCTCGTCTAACTCGTGAAAAGTTAAGAGGGTTTGTTGGCTAGATATTCTAGATTCAGAACCACTAATATGCCATTGAGAAAATGTAGGGGTATCCTTAGATATTCCATTAAATCTATCATTAATCATACCGAATATCCACGAGTGAAAATCTTGTTCGATTTTATCAAAAGCCTCTATATCCACCTTTTCTCCAACTGGAAATATTGAGACTTTAATACCAAGTCTATACATTTCTCTTAACAAATTATAACTAACATTCCCGAAGCTTAGGGAATTAATTGAGCCTTTATATATTAATTTATCCATAATCAAAAAGGAATTTCGTCTATATCCTCTAAGTCTTCTTCATCCGATTCTGTGTTTTGATAATTTTCTTCAACCACATGCTCTTTTTTATTTTTAGAGCTATTTTTAGATTCTTGGTCTTCTTGCCCCAGAAAGTGAACTCTATCTGCCACACATATAAACTTGCTGAATTTTTGTCCATTCTTTTCCCAGGAATTACTTTTTAGTTTACCCTCGATTGCAACTTTATTTCCTTTTGATAAAAATCTAGTACAATTTTCGGCTTGTCTATTCCAGCATTCTACATCTATATAAAATGTAGATTGATTTTTGGATCCATTGTTGTAATGGTATTCATTAATGGCTATTGAAAAATTGCAAACTTTACTGTCTCCAGCATCTCTGCAAACCGGATCTTTGGTAAGGTTACCTATTGCTGTGTATCTATTCATTGATTTCCTTTCTTATTTTATGTTTAATGTTATTAATGGCTGAATTATGTATATTAATACAGCCTTGTATGCTCATTCCTATCTTTTCACTTACATGCTTCCATGGCATTACTGAATTATTTTTACCAACAACATATCTTAGGTTGAAGATTTTTCCAACTCTGGAGTCTGGGTGAGATTTGGCATTGTTAATTATTAAGGAAAATATATCTTCTTTTTCATTTTCATCCTGATCCTTTACTGTTGCAAAATACTGAACACTTTCATTTTCTACCGGAACGAAGTTTCTCTTTATTGATTTATTAAAACAGTTTAGGCATTTCCATTTGATTTCATTACCTAAGTAAGTGCTAAATTTAGCACCCTTATTGGGGTTAAATTTTAATGCGGATTGATATATTTGGTAATCCTTTTCCTTGATCATCTCTTCCATCATTGTGATATTCGAACCTCTGTTTATAAACTTATTAATTAGGCCTACGCATAATGCAGAGTGTCTATCTATTAATACGGATAAGCATTTCTCTGTTTTTATGTTTTTTTGTATATTAAAGACTAATTCATTGTCTGAGCATACATTAAGATCTATTGTATTAATATTTTTCATTATTTTCCAGTACTACCAAATCCACCTGAGCCTCTATCGCTTTGATTAATTTCATCAACATAATCTATACAAAGAGGTAGATGTTTGCAAGGTATTAATTGAGCTATTTTATCTCCTTGTTGGTAAATCCTTTGGGGGTTAACTGAAGTCACTATACCCTTTGCCTCTTTCCCCCTGAAACTCCTGCCCTCTACTATTTTCATATCTTCTGGTTGAGCTATATATTTAAAACAAACTTTTACATCACCCCTGTATCCAGAATCTATAACACCTACTGAATTGGCTAAAACCAAATTAGTTTTGATTATGCTTGACCTAGGGTATAATAGCATGAAAAATTTAAAATCTTCATCTACCATTTCTGGCTCAATGACTAACTTGGTATTATATTCTATGTGTGATATAGCAGTGTAATATAAACCTTGATAAACAGATCCAATAATCCTAGGTTGATCTACAGCAATTACATCATACCCAGCATCACCAAACCTACTTGGGTTATTTAATATTGCTTCATTTTTAAGTATTTTTAATTTCATAAATATTTTCAGTAAATTTAATAAAATTTTTAGATAATTTATACAAACCAATCTCTTTTAGGATTTCAGAGCTTGCATAAAACTCTGAATTATGTATAATCCCTAATTTGTGATCTGATTTATGGTTAACCATAATTACGGTTGAGAGAAGTAGTTTATTCCCAAATTTACTATATGCAAAAATTAACGCAGATATAGCAGCTGAGTATTGATCTAAGTCATCTATCTCAAACTCCCAATCTGCTGAAGATACAATATATTTTTTTAATTCCTCTTTCATTAGGGAATGATAATATCAAAAAAAAATACAAATGTCAATACTCAAAATAAAATACTTCGTATTTTAATTATACTATTATTTTTAATTTATTAATATAAAGGATAGACATATATACTCTATACTATTATTTAATATAGACTATTATAGAAGAATAATCTATTGGAGATAAAAATAATGCGCGCTTATGTTTTTAATCTATTTAAACTAAAATATATTTAACTTGATTTAATTTTAATTTTTTGTTATTATAATTTTAAATGAAAACTTGCTTTGCCATAGGAATACCAACTTTAAATAGAGCAGACTTATTAAATCAAGCCCTAGACCTTTACTTTAAGAATTTACCTAACGTTAAAATATTCATATTAGACAATGGCAATCAAAACATAAAATCTAGAGAAAATAATTTCGAAATCATCAAATCAAAACAAAACTTAGGTGTTGCTCGATCATGGAACAAGCTTTGCTCAGAAATATTCAAAGAACATGAATACGCATTAATATTAAATGATGATATTCAATTAGATGTCCCACAAAATGAATTAAATGAATTCATAAAAAATAAAAAATTTGATTTAATTAAATGTCAAAAGCAATTTCATTTATCCTCATTTGTTTTAACTAAAGATTGCTTTAGTGAAGCTCAATTCGATGAAGATTTCTATCCTGCTTATTTTGAAGATTTGGATTACATGTATAGATTACATCTCTTAAAAAGAAAAACAGTTCAAGATAGTTTTTTAAACCCAACATCATTCGTGAATAGTGGAACTACCTCTGAGAATGGCGGCGACCCAAGCATTAACAAGAATTTTTATCAGTTACTTAAATTATATATAGATAAATGGGGCGGACATCCAACAAAAGAGTTGTTTATAACACCTTATAATAAAAATTTAAAAACAAATAAAATTATTAATATTATCGCTGTTACTTATGACCATGGCTATAAACTTAAATGCTTTATTGATAGCATTAGATCTCAAACTGCGGACAACTGGAGACTCCATATAATACATGATGGCGAAGGTGAGCTTTACGACTCTACAAAAAAAGATTTAATTAAAAACGGATACCTAGATCACCCCAATATTATTTTCTCAGCAACAAAAGAGAGATATAATGACTACGGACATTCTTTACGTAAATTAGGTCTAAAAAACCCAGCCTTCAAGTCGGATTATACGGTGATCACGAATTGCGATAATTATTATGTCCCAGAATGGATCTCTTTCTTAAATATATTAATTCATGATGATTGCGATTTTATAATATGGGACTGCGTTCACGATCATTCAGGTAACACAGCCTTTGATAGAATACAACCCTACGGACTTTGCGATTCTAAACTAAAGGAAGGGTCTATTGATATGGGAGCTGTCGCCATAAAAACTTCAATAGCCGAAAAAACTGGTTTCAATAGTAAAAAATTTAATGCAGACTGGGAATATTTTGATCAATGCCTTAATTCATGCAGGGAAGATAAAATCAAGAAGATTCCATGCATTTTATTTGTGCATAACTAATATTGTTAATAACTTTGAATTTATTTTCTTGAACTACACTATTTTTTTTGGTAAACTATAAAAATTCAAATTCTTTCTATATTTTTTAGAAAGCTATAACCCCAAAGTGTAATATTTATCCATGGATATCAAGGTCAAAAAAAGAAACGGAAGATTAGAGGATTTCAATGTAGAAAAAATTAATGCAAGCGCTCAAAGAGCATGCGAAGAAATTGAGGATGTTTCACCTAGCGAGATAGTTTTAGATGCTCAACTTCAATTATTCGATAAGATCACAACCAAAGAAATAGATCAAGCTTTAATTTTATCGGCTAGAGAGAAGATCGAGAAGGAGCCAAACTATTCCTTTGCTGCGGCTGGACTACTACTCAACAACTTATACAAAGAAGTTTTCAAGGAAGGGGTTGATTCTGACACATTTCGACTTCAGTATAGAAAAAGTTTCATACAAAATATCAAGAAGTTAGTTAAGGCTAATAGGCTAGATTCTAAATTACTTGATTTTGATTTATCTAAATTATCAGATGCAATTAAGATCAGGAGAGATAAGAATCTAAAATATTTAGGCGCACAAATTTTATATGATCGTTATTTTATTAGATTAGACGATAAAGTAATGGAAGCTCCACAATCTTTTTACATGAGGGTTGCAATGGGCTTAGCTCTCAATGAAGAAAATAAAAATGAAAGAGCTATAGAGTTTTATGATTTAATTAGTAAGCAACTTTACACTCCTTCCACCCCAACTCTTTTTAATAGTGGAACAACTCACTCACAACTCAGCTCTTGCTATCTTAATACTTTTGATGATAGTATTGACGGTATCTTTGACGGTGCTTGGCAAGAAGCTCGTAAATCAAAGTATGCCGGTGGTCTTGGTCTTGATGTTACCCCTTTTCGTTCTACAGGTTCTCATATTCATGGAACTAACGGTATTTCTAGCGGCTTGGTTCCTTGGCTTAAAATATACAATGATTTATTGGTTGCAGTAAATCAAGGCGGTAAGCGTCCAGGTGCTGGCTGTGCTTATTTAGAGCCTTGGCATTTGGATTATGAAGACTTTTTAAATCTTCGCAGGAATACTGGAGATGATAGGCTTCGTTGCCACGACATGAACACTGCTTCTTGGATTCCTGATGAGTTTATGCGTAGAGTTCAAAATGAAGATGTTTGGTATTTCTTTGATCCCAAAGATGCAGATCTTCATGATAGATTTGGTGAAGATTTTGATAGAAGGTACAATGAGCTATGCGATCAAGCTGAAGAGGGCTTAATAAAGAACTATAGGGTAACTCCAGCCAAAGATTTATGGAAAAAAATGCTCAAAGTATTATTTGAAACATCTCACCCATGGAATACTTTTAAAGATCCCTGCAATATTCGTTATACAAATCAACATAAAGGTGCTGTTAGAAGTTCTAATTTATGTACGGAAATTACACTACATACAAAACCTTCCGAATATCATAAAGGTGAAAAAACTAAAATTGGTGAAACTGCAGTTTGCAATCTAGGCTCTGTAAATGTATTAAATCATTTACAAAAAGATGGAGAAATAGATTTTGATAAATTAAAAACTACCATTCATACTGCAGTTAGAATGTTAGATAATGTTATTGATATTAACTTCTATCCAACTAAAGAAGCTAGCAATTCTAATCTTAAAAACAGGCCTGTTGGGCTTGGAGTAATGGGTATACATGATGTTCTTCATGTTAAAAATATACCTATCGACAGCGATGAAGCCGTAGAATGGAATAATTACTTCTTTGAATTTTATAGTAGAGAAGCGATATTAGCTAGTTCAAATTTAGCTCAAGAACGTGGAGCTTATGAAAACTACGAAGGTTCGTTGTGGTCTAAAAATATTTTTCCTATTGATAGCTGGAATAATTTACAATCTTATAGAAATAAAAATAAGACCCCAGAAACAGGTAAAGGAGAGTCACTTCGTTCTTGGAGTGAAGTAAGGGAATCCGTTCAACAAAACGGCATGCGTAATAGTAATGTTATGGCTATAGCTCCAACCGCTACTATTGGTTACATTAATGGTGTGGAGCAAAGTATTGAGCCTAATTTCTCAGTTCTTTTTGTTTATGAAAATAAGAGCGGAAACTTTTATATCACAAACCCACACTTTGTTAAAGATATGAAGGAAGCTGGTTTATGGAATACAGAGATGTCTAACATGATTAAAAGTGCAGACGGAGATTTATCATTACTCAATGGAGCTATACCTCAAGAAATTAAAGATAAATATAAAACTGCATTCGATAGAGATATGTTTAAACTTATTGAATGCAATGCGGCTAGACAAAAATGGATTGATCAAGCTGTAAGCTTTAATCTATACAATAAAAGCACATCACTTAAATACTTAAATGATATTTATATATCTTGTTGGGAAAGTGGCTTAAAAACGACCTATTATTTAAGGAACAGGGCCGCTAGTAAAATTGAAAAGTCTACCTCTACTGAAGCTAAAGAATCCTCTGCTTGTAGCATAGAAGCTATGAAAAATGGAGGTGTTTGTGAATCTTGTCAATGAAAAAAGCATCAGGAATAGGTATAATATACAAAAATTCAATTCTTCTAGCTAGAAGGGTCGAGTATTACAATGGAGAAGAAATTCCTCTTGGGGGTTACTGGAGTATCTTTGGTGGGTCTTTTAACACTAAAGAGAATGCCATGGTTTGTGCAATCAGGGAACTTTATGAAGAGTCTGGTATTGAAGTAGATTTCCATAGTTTGCAATTCTCTAGGACTATTTATAGTAAAGATGTTCAATTTACTGTATATTTTGTTGAATTAGAAGAAAGGCCTGAACCCATATTGAACGACGAACACACAGAGTTTGGTTGGTTTTTTATCGATAAAATAGATCAATTTCCATATGACATAGATCCAGAGCTAGTTGAATGCATTAAAATGTTTCAAAAAAATAGATATACTGAATAATTTAGTGTAATATATATAGTTATGGAATTAGACTTCTCAGATCAAATTAGAGCAAAAATATTAAAAGAAATAGGCGACGAGGAGGAAATAACTCAAGAAGCCTGGGCTGCCGAAAAAGAAAAAGGTAAATCCCTCAATAAACCTTTCCGTACGCCTGGTGGACCTAAAAAGTTTTCTGTTTATGTTAAAAACGAAAAAGGTAATGTAGTCAAGGTAAACTTTGGAGATCCAAACATGGAAATAAAGCGTGATGATCCAGCTCGTCGTAAATCTTTTAGAGCTCGTCATAACTGCGATAATCCTGGCCCAAAGACAAAAGCAAAATACTGGTCTTGTAAAATGTGGAGCAAAAAAAGCGTAACTAAAGTTACCAAAGGAGAAGAGGAAGCTGAAGAAGAAGTGTTAGATTTTCTTGATGAATCTGAATCAGCTCTCACAGAAAAACAAAAAAAATTACCTAAAGCTATTCAAGAATCTATTGAAAAAAAGAAAGGTAAAAACTCTAAAGATAAAGATAGCGAAGATAAAAAAGAAGGCAAAGAAAAAACCGAAGAAGAGTCTGACGCTAAAAAAGGTCTTTGGGAAAATATTCGAGACAAAAAAAAGAGAGAAGGTAAAAATTATCGTCCAGCAAAACCTGGAGATAAAGATTATCCAGACCCAAAAGCTTTAAAGAAAGCTCAAAAATCTAGCGAGAAGAAAAAAGACAAGTAAATCTTGGCATAGATCCTGCCATATTATATACTGAAGTGCTCATTATGAGGCTTCTTGAGTGCCAAATGGGCTCAATAACAATAGAAAGATATATATAATATGACAAAATTACACATAAAACAAAACCTGCCTGTAAGCAGAGAGGAGTTTGTAACTCCATTCGATTCGTTATTTGACGATATCATTCAAAAAGCCTTGCCGTCTTTTTCTCAAGAATTTGGTGTCGGCTTTTTTGGAAACAATAGTTACCCTAAAGTAGATGTGATGGATCACCCAGATAAACTACAGATAGAAGCGGAGATCCCAGGGCTCTCAAAAGATGAAGTATCAGTTGATTTGGAAGACAATATTTTATCTATAACTGGATCGAAGCGTGAATCTAAAAACGATTCTGATGTAAAATACATTAGAAAAGAATTAAAGCGTTCTAGTTTCAAAAGGTCATTCGAGCTGAATCGAGACTTCAATCTATCAAAAATTAAAGCACAGTTCTCTAATGGGTTACTATATATTGATATCCCCAAAAAAGATCCTGACAAACCTAAAAAAATAAAAATATTATAACCTCAATGCAGCCCTCCTCGGAGGGCTTTTTTGTGTATTTTACTGTGTGAGAAAGAAAACTTTAAGTGATTACAAGAATGGAGCTCCAGAGCTTCCAACAAATACTTGTCCATATATAGACTTCATAAAAGATATAATAGAAGAAGTTAAAGATGAAACTGATTCTCAATTAATTAAAGAGAAGTTAGAGCTAGCTAATAACACAATGGAATATATTCGAATATCTAATGAACAATTAAGGCAAAATGGATTTTATTGGTTCAATAAGTTTAAAAACTTATTTAAATAGGTGTAATATAGTGTAATTTTATATTTAAAGACATTTAAAATTTAATGACAAACCTAGAAATTAACAATAAAGATTCAATTAGTATATCTGAAGGTATATCTTACAAAATACGCTTACTAGGCACTGAACAAATAGAAGATCCTAATAATAGTATTACTGGACCTAATTCATTTAAATTTACTTTAATTATTAATGAAATAAATTATGAGTTTAGTGCTGGATTTTTTGGACCTAAAATTGCTTTAGTTGATGTCAATAATTCATTTTTTCAGTTTGACGAATCTAGAATTGATGTTTTTTATTTGAATGAATCTATTTTCGGGGAGGTTAATAATTTTCAATATCAATTAAGATTCATACAAGAGTCTGGAATCTATTATATTTTAATTTCTTCTGCTATATTATCTATCCATCAAATCCTTCAAGAACTACACTCTATTTCCAATAAAAGTGAACTAAAGTCTAAAGTTTCAATTTTAATTTCTGAATTATCTACCTTAATTAATAGTGAAAGTGATTATGGTTTTAATAAAAATTATTATTTCAATCATGTAGGTAGAGAATTTATTAAAAAAGCTAAATTATTAAACGCAGAAGAATTAATTAAAGATCAATATGATTCTGGTGGTAGGCCTTTAGGTTTTAATTTGATTTTTCAAGATATCACCCCAACACCCACACCTTCTAATTCAGGAATTCCAGTTACTCCTACACCTTCTATAACCGTTACTCCAACCAATACAGTAACACCAACTAATACAGTTACTCCAAGTCTTACTCCAAGTGTTACTCCAAGTATTACAGTTACTCCAACAAGTAGTCAAACACCAGCAGCTTCACAATCACCTACTCCGACAGTGACGCCAACCAATACAGTAACACCAACTAATACAGTTACTCCAAGTGTTACTCCAAGTATTACAGTTACTCCAACAAGTAGTCAAATACCACCAGCCTCACAGTCACCTACTCCGACAGTGACACCAACCAATACAGTAACACCAACTAATACAGTTACTCCAAGTGTTACTCCTAGCTCTACATTATCTATTACTAATTTAGATCAGACAATTAATGTTACTGTTGCTGGGTCTGAATATATTTTTAATGGATTTACTTCTAGTGATAATATTTTTGGAGTAAATTCAGGAACATATACATTTTTAAATATACCCGAATCCCACCCGATAACATTTCATAGGCTTGGTAAGCCAGTTAAGATGGGTGGAATGAAATACTATGGAAGTAAGATTTCTCTGGATGGAAATATATATGATTTCTATTGGGGAGATCTTATTGTTGATATCGCTGGAGACTTTGGTTCTATGAGTTATGAATGTTTTAACCATGGTTATATGGGCGGTCAAAATAATCTTAGATTCAATAATCAAGCACCTACATTTTCAAATCAAACTCTAAGTATTAACTTAGATTATTCTAATTATACTGACAATGCTCTATCGTTAGACGATCAAGATACATTAACTAAAATGAAAAATTCACTTGAGGATGTAATACTTAATAATTTAAATTTCAATTTAGAGGTTCAAGATTTTACGGAAGTTAACTCAGCTTTTAATGGAGTATTAGCATACGCTGGCCCAAAAGGGGCGATAAACTTTGATGATAGCGGTCCATACGGGGCAGGTTATGTTAATAGTACTGAAGGCAGAATGGCAATTGACCCAGCAGATGTTGTTCAATTAAGGCAAGTTACAGACGAGGTTGGTAAAAATGCAATGTACTGGGTTATGCTTCATGAAGTTGGTCATGCTTTTGGTATCGGTACTTTTTGGAATGTGCTCATAACAGATGGTACAAATTCCTTTATAGCTAACGACTTAATTAGGTTAACCGAACAAGATGGAGCTCAATATATAGGAGAGAATGCAGTCAGGGAATATAATAAATTAGTTGGAACAAATTTAAGTTCCCTACCCATTCAAACTAGATTTGAAACCACAGATCCAGATCCAGATAATATAGACTCAAACAGAAAAATAGAACTTAATTTCACTAGCGAACCTATTACTCAAACCAACATAGATAATGGATTTATTTTGCACAATGACCCATGGAGACCTTCTTCTTTTGATATTGAAGTGTCCATACCAAATGGAACTAATATTGGTGAAACTTTTAATTATGTTTTATATCTTTCTTGGGGAGGTCACTGGGCAGAGTTGACTCCAGATAGTGGAAGTCGAACTACCAATGGATTATTCCAGCCTTTAATCTTAGACGAATTAATGACTCCTTATATAGATATTCCTGAAGTTGCACATATGAGTAGAATTACCATTGGATTTCTTCATGATCTTGGTTATATTGTTGATTACTCAAAAATTGACCCACAAACATCTTGACATTTTTTAAAAAGTTTGATATTATTTAAAACTTAATTATAAAAAAAATCGTTATATAAAGATGGAAACAAAAACTGGAGAACTTCTCACTGAAAATATTGCTGGCGTTAATCGCATTTTACCTCATAAACATAAGTATGCATGGGATTTATTTTTAAAAAGTTGTGCAAACAATTGGATGCCTACTGAAATTAGTATGCAATCAGATATTAAACAATGGAAAAACAATGAAATCACAGAAGATGAAAAACTCCTCGTCAAACGATGCTTGGGATTCTTTGCTGGAAGCGAGTCTTTGGTTGGCAATAACCTTCTGCTTTCTGCTTTCAGATTTATTACGGATGCTGAGTGTCGTCAGTATATTTTGCGTCAAGCTTTTGAAGAAAGCCTTCATAACCTCACGGTAGTTTATATTTGTGATAGCTTAGATCTTGAGATTGAAGAAGTTTTTGCCGCATATGAAAACATTCCTAGCATCAAAGCTAAGGATGATTTTTTAATGAGTATCACTGATGATATTAGCCGTCAAGATTTCGATTCCACAACTAAAGAAGGCAAACAAGAAATCTTACGCAACTTCTTAACTTATTGGATTGTCTGTGAAGGTACATTTTTCTTTAGTGGTTTTGCAATGCTTCTTGCCCTTGGTAGACAAAATAAGCTTCAAGGTATTTCTGATCAAATCAAGTATACATTAAGAGATGAAAGTTCCCATATTGCTTTTGGAACTTATTTAATTAATACACTCATCGAACAAAATCCTGATATCTGGACAAAAAAAATTCAAGACGAGTTCGTATCTCACATTAAAAAAGCTGTAGAGCTAGAGATTGCTTATGCTCACGACGTCTTACCCACAGGTATTCTTGGTTTAAATGCTGAGATGTTTGTAGATTACATGCATTATATCGGTAATCGTAGGTTAGAAGCTATTGGTTTAGACTATCGTTTCCCTAGTGACAAGAATCCATTTCCTTGGCTTGGCGAAGTAGTAGATGTTCAAGCAATGGGCAACTTCTTTGAACGTAGGGTTAGAGAGTACCAACAAAGCGGTTCTCTTGAAGACGATTTTTGATTTGACTAATCTTAATTTATATGCTACATTATTTTGTGGCAAAATTAAATAAAAAACAAATAGTTCTTCGACTAATTACTCCCCCAAAGTCTATTAAGGGAGCTTTTTGGACTAGAGAATATGGCATATTAAAGCGCTTAATGCAGAAATATCCCAATGAAGACTTTTGGCAAAAAATTCACTTCGAAAATGACTGGGATTCACTTGTAATACTACAGTCAGATTACGGAAAGTCTTTGCTCGATAAAAAATATAAAGAATTTAATTACAAAATTCCAGAATACGACAAAATAGAGTTGACAAATAAGTCTGGATGTGATAGAGTAATTACTCGTAAACCTAAAACCATAAGAGGATTTTTAAATGAGTAAAACTCTAGAGCAAATAAACAAATTTTTAGATAATAAAGAAAACAAAAAATATCACTTCAATTCATTCAATGAAGAAGAGTATAAAATATCAAGCGGAAGCCTCAACCTAGATCTAGCTCTTGGTGGAGGGTTCCCAGCAGGAGCTCATCGCTTTACTGGAATTAATGAAGGCGGCAAAACTAGTTGTGCCTTAACCGTAGCTAAAAATTTCCAAAAACATTTTGGCAATGAAGGTATGGTTATTATAGTAAAGTCTGAAGGTAGATTAAGTAAAGAGATGCTAAAAAGAACTGGAGTCGACCAAGATCCAGAAAAATTCTTTATTTTAGATTGTAATATTTTTGAGAAAGTATTTGAGTTTATTCGAGACTTAGTCTTCAACAATGAAGATAAAAAGAAATACATGTTCATTATTGATAGTGTTGATGCCTTATGTAGAATGAACGATATAGATAAACCTTTTAATGAAAGCGAGCAGGTTGCTGGTGGAGCACTTGTTACTTCAGTCTTTCTTAAAAAGATGGTATTGCCTATTACTAAAATGGGTCATATGATGCTACTAACATCCCAAGTTAGGGTAGAAGTTGCAGCAAATCCTTATGCAGCCAGAGGGGGCCCAAAAGTTAAACAGGCTGGCGGTAATGCTATCAAGCATTATGCTAATTTCATTCTTGAATTTGAAGAGCGTTATAATAATGACATTATGTGGGAAAATCCATCTGCTTCTAAAATAGAAGATAAAGGAGACCCTATTGGTCATTATTGTAAGATTAGATTTCGTAAAAGTGTTAACGAAAAAACTGGAGCCCAAGTTCGTTACCCCATTCGCTATGGCCGAACAAATGGTAATTCAATATGGCTAGAAAAAGAATTAATAGACATGATGTACCTATGGGGATACATCGAAAAAAAAGGTGCATGGATATCTTTTGATGAAGACATATTAAAAGATATAATCTCTAAAGAAATAGAATGTCCAGAAAAAGTTCAAGGAGATAATAAATTATTAGAATTATTTGAATCTAATGGAAAACTTAAAGACTTTTTTTATAATACTATAAATAAAATTTTTGAAAATGAAAAAGAATAAAATATTTATAAGCATAGCTGCATACAGAGATCCAGAGTTAGTACCAACATTAAAAGACTGCATAGAAAAATCCAGTAAATCTAATGATTTAGTTTTCGCTATCTCTAGGGAATATCATCCAGATGATAAATTTGACGACCTTAAAGATTTTGAGTCACTTAAAAACTTCAAAATAATTAATCTTGAATGTAGTAAAAGTTTAGGTGTCTGTAATGCCAGACATAAATTGCAGAAATTATATACAAATGAAGACTATTATTTTCAGCTAGACTCTCACCATAGGTTTTGCAAGGATTGGGATAAAAAACTTATAAGCACACTAAAATCTTTAAAAAAATCCGGCAGCAAAAAACCTTTACTTTCTTCATATCTTCCAGCCTACGAGCCAGAATTAAAAGATGAACCTAAAATGGACGATGTCTGGAGAACATATATTGATAGGTTTATGCCTGAAGGTCCTATATTCATTTTTCCTGAAAGTATATCTGGTTGGAAAAAATTTAGAAAGCCTGAGAAAGCTAGATTTATAAGTGGACATTTTATTTTCACTCAAGGAAGTTTTGCTAATGAAGTTCCGTATGATCCTAATTTATATTTCCATGGAGAGGAAAGCTCTTTAGCTGCTAGAGCTTTTACTCACGGTTATGATTTATTTCATTTACATAGGCCTTTCGTTTGGCATCATTATAA
>Ga0255758_10001523_pt1 | contig 23338 bp, 29 predicted proteins | sample 011ome_24_FD_179958 | JGI IMG/M metagenome (GOLD analysis project Ga0255758, IMG submission 179958) | Coastal salt marsh microbial communities from the Groves Creek Marsh, Skidaway Island, Georgia - 011513CT metaG (version 2) | ecosystem: Environmental > Aquatic > Marine > Intertidal zone >...
AACAACTCCGGTTTCGGTGCGGGTGAAACACAATGAAAAGCCAAGCTATAAAGCTGGCTATGCGAAAAGTGCCGACGAAAGCGCTAGTCCTCATTTGTGGGATGGGCTTGTTGGGGCTTGGATGCCTAGCATGGGTGATTGTGGCTACAACTTGAATGATTTGAGTGGCAGGGGCAATCATGCCGAGCTTGATGGCAGGATTTCTCCAGCGCCTCTAAAGGTCATTGATGGATCTATGCAGATTGTTCTTGATGGTTCATCGGATTATTTCAGGATCAACAGTGTTAAAGACTTTTCACCAAAAGAGTTGACGTATTGCTATTGGGTGACACAACCGCTTTTGGCTGGAACTTATGCTCCGGGAGGAGTTTGGCGAACTGGAAGAAGGTCATGGCTTTCGCAACATGGATCTGGTTATCCGCAGTTCTATCACAGTAACAATGGATCAACCTCATCTGTTCTTACATCCAGCGTTCAGTTGATTAACAACAAATTGACATTTGTTGCAATGAGGTATGGAAAAGGCTCTAAGTCAATATGGCAAAACGGAGTCAGGACTGCCTTGGCTACTGGTGCAGGTGTAAGCGGCGATCTCTTTGATAGTCAGACCGAATTTTGCATTGGTGATTTTCTTTTCTACGATTCGTCTACTATATTTGGCAGGAATTGGCAAGGCGGTATATCTGCACAAATGGTATACAACCGCGCCCTGTCCCCAACAGAAATCCAAGAATTATATGTTGACTCACTAGCACCATTCAGACGTAAAGCAAAACCAATAGGCTATCAACCAAATAAAGAACTAAGAGGACTATTTAGAACATAGGAGAAATAAAATGGAAGAAAATAAAACAAAAAGCCCACCGTTTCCAGTATGGCAAAACTCTTGCTGTAGGCATGAACCAGTAGTGACTTCTCTACCAATGGGCATGAAACCTTATACCGGCCCTGAATTAAAGGTAAAGAAACTAGACCCGGAAGCGATCATTCCAACAAAGGCAAACAAAACAGATGCGGGCTATGACCTATATGCCCTAGAAGATGTAGAGATTCCGGCGATCAATCATAGGTTGATTAAGACTGGTATTTCTATGGCGATTCCCGCCGGATATGTTGGTCTTATCTGGCCGCGCTCTGGTCTTGCTTACAAAAGCGGGCTAGATGTATTTGCTGGTGTTATTGATGCTGGTTATAGGGGCGATGTAGGAGTCATTCTATATAACTCAAGAGTGAATAATCACTATCAAGTTAAAAAGGGTGACAGGATAGCGCAAATATTATTTCAAAAAGTAAAAACCTTTAACCTTGTTGAAGTGGACGATCTTGATGAAAGTCAAAGGGGCGAAGGTGGATTTGGGAGTAGTGGAGTATGACGGTTCCTTTTAATAAGCCAAACAGTAGAATATTCTGGGCTTGTCAGGCTGTTTTTTTCGAGGAGAGAAATGGAGAGGGTAGCAATAATGGAAACCCAACGGGGGCAACATTCCTAGACTGCGTTCAAGCCGTTGGTGTTTCTTCAGATAATCCCGCAATATCTTTGCTAGATGTTGGCCGCCACCAGAGGCAATATATTCAATACCAACAACAAACAATAGAAATAACCATAAGAAGATTGCTAGACATAAACTCGAATACATTCTACAAAATAGATAGCTATCCAAATTATAAATCGGGCCACATTCTAAACAAAAATAATTTTGGATCAGATGGTGAATTTTTGAAAAATTATGATATTACCATATTGTATACGCCAGATAATTTTGCTAGAATGAACGCCGGGGCCGATTCCAGCGACCCAGACAAAGACAATGTTATTTCTATCAGTTATTTAAATTGCATTATTACCAATATAAGTTATTCTATGAGCGTGGATTCAGTAGAAGAGACTATCACTCTTGTTACAAAAAACCTACAAAATAATAATGGCTACAGTTCTTTAAGTTCGTATAATCTTCCGGGATCATGGCTCGATGGTGAACCGCGAGAGGGTCAAATTCTTAAAAGACAACATTTTGATTTAATAAAACAAGACAGGGAAACAGTGCTTCCACAAGAAGTCGAAGAACTATTTGACTGTGGGGGATCGGAAGGGGTAGACGAAAATGGAAATGATTTATCAATAATAGGTATGCAATCTATAAATATTGATGTGTCATTCGATTATACAAATCTAATGGACGTGGGAATATGGAGAGGTTCTGAAGACACTAAGGAAGGTGAGCAGAATAGATGGCAGATGCTTAATTTGCCCATATCTATTAATTGTTCGTTTACCGGAATGTTAAGACAGGGCCTTCCATATTATAACTTTTTATATGATGGGGGAAACAGAGTAAGAAACGTGGACAATGTTTACACGAAAGAAAGGACAGACGGAAGTTTAAGAAAGTGGGACGAAGCGGATAGACAGATTAAGATTGTTGCACAGCCCATAATAGATGGCACTTATTTTGTTTGGGATCTTGGTGAGAAGAATTATTTAACATCTATAGAGTATACTGGCGGTGACGCAGGAGGTGGAAATGCAGAAGCAACAATAACGTACACTAATCAGTATAGCGATTTCGTCGTTATGCAAGCGGGAACCGTTTCAGACATAGGCAACGATGGCCCTTATTAGAAATTACAAATATGACAAAAAGAATTCAAAAAAAGTCTAAACAAGAAAATGCTCCTCAAAAATTAAAAATCGTCGAACCTCAAACAAAAAACCAAAAGGATTACATACGCGCCATTATAGAGAATGATATTATCTTTTGTACTGGCCCATCTGGATGTGGCAAATCCTATATTGCCGCAGGTATTTCTTCTCAAAAACTTCATCATAATGAAATAGATAGTGTTATTATTACAAGGCCGCTTGTTTGTACCGGAAAAGATATTGGCTCTCTTCCGGGCGAGCTTGGCGAAAAAATCGCCCCATACCTTATGCCAATGCAAGAAAACTTTAAAAACTTCTTAGGGCGCGCTTTTTATGGGCATCATGTTAATTCTGGTGGTATAAGATATTTACCGCTCGAAGTTATGAGAGGAAGCACGTTTGACAACGCTTACATGATTCTCGACGAAGCACAAAACTGTAGCTTTGAACAAATCAAGATGTTCATAACTAGAATGGGAAAGAACTCTAAAGTGCTTATTAACGGGGATGTTAAACAAACTGACTTAAAATTTCAAAGTGGGCTTGCAAATTGTGTTGAAAAACTCTATAATGTAGAGGGAGTGGGCGTTTGTCAATTAACTAATCAAGATATTCAACGAAATGGTATACTTGGAAGAGTGTTGACAGCGCTAGAAGATTAGTTATAATAAGGAAGGAATTATGCCGTTATATGATTTTGAATGTGAACCTTGCGCATACTATACAGAAATAAGACAAGGACCAGAAGATCCCGACACTCATCCCTGTCCGTTGTGCGAACAGGAAACTCTTAAAAAAGTTTTTATCAATCCTCCAGCTATTAGTGTTATTGGCGAGCCGTCTACCATAGGGCATCTTGCAGATAGAAATACTAAAAAAATGGGCAGGTATGAGATCGAGGATAAGAATAAGAAAAGCAATATCAATCAAGACAAAGAAGCCATTAAAGCAAAAGCTATGCGTAGAAAGATTAATTCTATGACGCAGGAGCAAAAGGTTAAATGGATCAAGGAGGGTGATTGATGTATAATCTAGATTCTGGAAATACTGATTTACCAAGATCAGATTGGCCTCATCACGCCACCGTCACCATGAAAATAGATATTAGAAAAATGAATAGTGATGGCAGTCTTGGTCATCATATTATTGGCAATGAAATATTAAAGAAATACAATATGACTAACAAGGCGCAGGTTTGTATATCTGGCGCCACCGAAGCAGAATGTATTAAAAACGTAAAAGAAATGTTGGAGAAATTGAATGGCTAGATGGGAAAACGAAGACGTGTCTGGGATGGGTATTCCAGAGCCGGTTACTTCAGTGGTAAAATATTTAAATAAGGAAGGTAGAGACTGTCAAAACGAAAGATATGGTTTCGTGAAAACTATTTCTACAACTCTTCCAGATAAGAGTGTTTTTGTAAAATACTATATTAGATTTTATAGAGGTGAGCTTGTTGATCCTCATTCTGTTGACGTTAATTTTAAATCAAAAATTCCAGAGTTCAAAAAAGTATCGGAAGATTGTTATAAGCTATATAAAAAATATTTAGCTACTAAGAATCGTTTATATTTCACTAGGTCTAGAAGATTGTTTATGGAGAATTAAATGAAAAAGGGACCACTTTCTAACGAAGAAAAGCAATACATTGAAGAGAACCTAGACATGGACACCGCAGAACTGGCGGAATCTATGGATAGATCGCTGAAGCTAGTCAAAGCTCACGTAGAAAAAAGCTCGCCGCCAAAAGAACCAAAGCGAGAGTCTAAAACCATGCAGCTGTTAGCTAGAAATGCCGACAGGGGGGTTGTGGTGATGACCGAATCAGCGTCGTCCCATTTTGACGAAAACAGACAGAAGCCCAAACCGCCCAAGAGATATGAAGGGATGATCCACAAGATCAAGGAGGATTAACATGATTTGTAAAACCAGAGATGGCTACATGAGGAAGTTAATCATGAGTGATCTGATGATTAGCTGGAGAATAACCCTTTCTGATGGTACGCTGGTTTATGGTGATTATGATAGGCCCGGACTAGACAATCCTTGGTCTAGGCTAAAAGATCATTGCGCAGAAAATGATGTGATTCCTACGAAGGTTGAATTACATATGTTTGGTGCGCCCATCGAAGTATTCTTTGAAAACAAGGATGGTCTTGATGGACTTTTGGTGATGCGAGGAATGGCAAAAGATCAAGCTATGGATGGCAGTCACTCCCAGTCTTTCCAGACGCTAACTGTTTCATTGCTAAGAGATGATTGCTCTCTTATTGATGTTTCAAAATATACTTGGCCTATCAATGATTTTGAACATGGGACCAGTACAAGAGAATTGACATCAGAAAACTTGAAAAATATGATATTTAAAAATGGATCAGAAAAACTCAAACATCCTAAAATACAAGAGCTTATCAACGGGGCAGCCGTGTAATGGCGCGCAATATGCTGCGGAGCTTGTCTGTATTAGAAAAAGACAGAAAGAAAATTGTGGCAGCCTAGAGTTTAAGTTCTGGAACAAGTCTCAAAAAGATGAGTATCAAACGCAAATTCGGGTTGCATCTAATTTGATAAGCAAGTATAGTGATCGCGCGCTTATTAGATACTTAAATAGCCCAAGTGGTAATAACATATACGCCTTGGGCTTTCTTCATAAAAGTAAAAAGTTTGTATTAGCTTTAAAATTTGTTGAAAAGGGTGTAAAAGAATTCCATAATAAACTGGAAGAAGAATCTAAACGCGAAAAGAAGATTATTCAAGCGCCAACAGGTGAATACAAATCAAAGAAACCAAGAGGTAAAAATAGCCTCTTATCAAAAATAAGGAAGATTGATGGCAAAAACTAAAGACTGGAAGAAACAAATCACAGATAAGTACGGTGATATTCTTGTTTCTGGGACAAATGTTTTAAGCAATAGAAAAGACTATAAAGTATTATCAATTTCTCCAATGCTAGACATTGCTCTTGGCGGGGGAATTAAAGAGGGTTCGTGGCTTATGTTGTCGGGCGACCCTAAATGCGGAAAGACTACCACCGCGATGCAGGTGGCGGCGAACGCGCAAAAAGATGGTAGACATGTTATCTATCTTGATGCAGAGGGACGACTCAAAGAAATGAACTTTGAAGTTCCAGAACTCGACCCAGAAAAGATGACAATCATTCAGCCCAAAGACAAACCTATTCCTGCTGAAATATTTTTAGAAACAGCATACAAATACATGACTGATCCAGAATATCATGGGGCGGTTTTGATTGTTGACTCTATCTCGTCTTTGATTTCAGAGAAAGAACTAGACGGCGACTTCTCTCCCACTAGAGCTGGCCTACCTAAGATTCTTTCTATCTTTACTAAAAAGATGGGACAGGTCTTACCTAATCAAAGAGGATTGGTGATACTGATTACCCATACTATCTCAAACACGTCTGGAATGGGCGCGTCTAAAATGGCTGACGGAGGTAGAAAAATTCAATACCAAGCTGACACCAGAATGGAAGTCAAAAGCGGTGGAGAGAAGATTCCAGCCGTCAAGCCTTGGACAGATGAGAGTGGCGAGATCATCGGGCAGCAGGTCAACTGGCGCATCCTCTGTTCGTCTATGGGATCGCCGGGTGGAAACTGTCAAAGTTTTATTCGCTATGGCGAAGGTATCGACGAGCGCCAAGAGTACCTACAGTTAGCACAGCAACTAGCCCTGATTGACAGAAGTGGTGCTTGGTTTAAGCTAATGTTTATGCTGGAAGATAAAAAATTAATGAAGAAGCTAGAGCCAGATTTAGATGTTGAAGATGAAACTGCGTGCATTAAAGCCTTTCAGTTTCAAGGACAGCCAAAGGTGTATAATTTCCTGAAAGAAAATCCAGAGTGTATTGAGCTACTGGCTAAATCAATAAAGGAAATGCTATGAAAATCCATATAACAGGACTAGATGCGAGGGGCTATATATGGATGCCACTGTCTGCCGCCGCCGAAAAAGTAAATAGATCAAAACTTCATGAAAAAGCATACAAACTTATTGAAGAATTCTATCCGTATGATACGATACTAGAGGAAGTAACACTTCCCGGAAGCAAGGATCAATTTGGAGGAAAATCCCTTAGAGCGGACTTGTTTTTACCAGCTAGAAGAATTATAATAGAAGTTCATGGAGAGCAACATTATAAGTTTAACAAGTTCTTTTTTAAGAGTAAGCTAGACTTTTATAAAGCCAAAGCCAGAGACTCAGACAAAAGAGAGTGGTGCGAGTTGAACGAAATAGAACTGATAGAATTAAATTATAATGAGGACATTGATGAGTGGAGAACAAAAATTAGAAGAGTTTCTTCTAGCGATTGATAATTGGATAGAATGTAAGGGGCTTCCGAAGGTTGAGCAAAAAGAAGACATTGAAGCTATTCTTAATATGCGATCTCACGATATAAACCATCTCTCTGCAAAAGAATGTCTGGCATATGCCTATGAGCTATACGCATATTCAGACTATCTTGAATCCATAAAAGCCAAAGAAAAGATCGTTTTAGATTGGGCGGATTCCAGTATTTGGTATATAATATCTCAGTCGCTAGACTCTTACGGTACGAGCTATACGAAATGGGAACAGAAGTATTATTCTGCCGTAAAAGAAAACCCTCTAGCGTCTGATATATTAAAAATCAAGAAGCACGCAGAAGCAAGACTGTCTTGCGTAGATGGCAAATCTAACAAGGTATTGAGAATGGCAGACACATTAAGTAATTTATCAAAAACAAGATGAGGTTAAAATGCTAGACAAATTTATTGAATCACTAACCGCAGAGCAAAAGATGGCGCTCATAGAAACCCTAAGTGAAAGTATTGAAAAACCAGCGGAAGCTAAAAAAGAACAACGTCCAGAGCCAGTAAAATCATCAAGTGCAGATATTGGCTTGGACTTTACGGTTTCTAAAGACAATGGGCAAGTTAAAACCAGAATCCCCGTTACAGAAAACAAAAGATTTAATACCTTTACTGATGACGGGACAGAAGCAAAGGGTACAGAGTTTAAAACGCCAGATGTCAAGCCCACCGAGCGACGACGACAGCCAACTAAAATGGTAGAACAGAAATGTACCAAGTGTCAAAATTCTGTGAAAGTTCATCCTACTCATGCTAGAGAGTGGTATGTTTGCGACAGGTGTATTGGTGGCCGATAATGAAAAAGAACAAACTACAGGACTTAGCTTCTGAAAGGGCTGTACTGGCGGCACTATGTCAGTACGGGCTAGACTGTTATCTTGACATTGATTTTGTAGATGGCGATCATTTTACAGATGACATGAATCAAGTTTTGTTTAGCTGTATTCATAAAACAATATCTGACAATGCGAAGGTAGAACTAACATCCATTCTATCTGCTGCAAATAGTCTTGGTGTTGGAGACGCACTAAACAACAAGGAAGAAATGGGGTTCATCAGATCCCTGTTTAATTTCCCAGTAAATTTAGAAAACTCACATATTCATGCTGCTAAAATCGCAAAGCTAAAGCTGGCTAGAGATTTAAAGAAAACACTAAGCGGCTGCCAGAAAAGCGTCGAGTCCATGACGGGCGAAGAAGATATTGTTGATTTGATCTCTATGGTTGAATCTCCAATCTTAGATGCTACATCTGCTATTTATCAAACATCAAGTAATAAAACAGAAGTAATGGGAGAGGGTATTGATGAATACTTGGATTTTCTCACAGAGAATGTATCAGATTTTGTTGGAATCCCCACAGGGTTTGCACGATATGATGCTGCTATTGGCGGTGGGTTGCGTCGAAAATGTGTTGACTTAGTAGCAGCACGGCCCAAGGTTGGTAAGTCTATGTTTTGCGATGCTGTTGCGCTCAACATATCAATGCAAAATGTTCCCGTTCTTGTTTTAGATACTGAAATGTCTAAAGAAGATCACTACAATAGAATTCTAGCTAGTATTAGTGGTGTTGAAATTAACAAAATATCCACTGGTAAATATTCTGACAATGTAATAGAAAATGAAAAGGTTCGTGCCGCCGGTGAAAAACTTAAAAACATACCATACCACTATATTAGTATTGCAGGTCAGTCTTTTGATAATATACTTTCTATTATGCGTAAATGGATTTATCAGCACGTTGGGTTCGACGAAAGCGGCAGAACTAACGATTGTGTAATTATTTATGATTATCTTAAACTGATGAGTTCAGACGGCATTAGTGCGTCTATGCAGGAATATCAAGTTCTTGGCTTTCAAATTACCAAGCTGCATAACTTTATGGTTAAATATGATGTTCCATGTTTGAGCTTTGTGCAGTTGAACAGAGATGGTATCACAAAAGAAAGCACCGATGCGGTGTCTGGCTCTGACCGTCTTATTTGGCTTTGTACAAGTTTTACAATTTTTAAGATGAAATCAGACGAAGAAAAAGCGGAGGACAATCCTAAAAATGGAAATAGAAAACTTGTTCCCATTGTAGCCAGACATGGTGAGGGGCTAGATGATGGTGATTATATTTCTATGAAGATGTTTGGTAATATTGGACGTTTAGAAGAAGGCATGACTAGAAATGAAATTCATAACAATGCCAAATCAAGAAGTGAAGGATTTGAAATAAATGAAAACTTTGACCCCGAATCAGATCTCAGCAGCGTGTGACGCGCTAAAAGATTCTATTCCAGAAGTGCTTGAAAGACTTGATATTGAGTATCTAGAATACGGCAATAGATATGCTTTTCCTTGTCCTATTCATGGAGGGGATAACCCAGAAGGATGTTGTGTATTTCTAGACGGCGACGACGTTGTTGGAAACTGGAAATGCTGGACCGCTGGATGCGACGACGAATATGCAAGAAACATATTTGGTTTTATTAGGGGTTGTTTAAGCACAAAGAAGGGATCAGAAGCAACTCTTTCGGAAACATATAAATTTTGTGAGTCTATTGCAAAAGCAGAAGAAAGAGAAGAAGTAGATATCAATCCTGCTAAAGAGGCTAAACTAATTGATGTTTTTTTGAAGCAGCCTGTCGCGACAATACCAACAATTTCAAGACAGGGCGTTCGGTCTAAAATACAAGTACCATCACCATACTACATGGAACGGGGATACTCGGAAGAAGTTCTTGACTTGTTTGATGTTGGTACGTGCGTAGATAGTGCTAGGCCAATGTATAACCGTGCCGTTGTTCCTATCTATGATATAAACGATTGTTATGTTGGATGTGTTGGCAGATCAATATATGATAACATGCAACCAAAGTGGTTACATAGTAAAGGATTTAAAAAAGAACATCTTTATGGGTTAAATATTGCAAAAGACCATATAATAAGAAGTAGAACCGTTTTCTTGCTAGAGGGTCAGGGCGATGTTTGGAGAATGCACGAAGCTGGATATAGCAACTCTGTTAGTATATTCGGCGCGTCCATAACAGATGAACAGCTGATATTGCTTGAAGAGATAGGAGTCATGAATGTAATAATATTAACAGACTATGATGAGGCCGGAAACAAGGCGGCCACTCAAATCATAAAAAAATGTGGAAGAAGATTTAATTATTTAAGGCCAACTCTTGACGCTAAAGATGTTGGCGATTTATCCGTTGAACAATTGCAAGAACAATTAAAGGCTATCTTATGACTAAAATATTAGCGTTTTCTGGAAAGAAACAATCTGGCAAAAGTACATCTTCAAACTTTATTCATGGCTATCAACTAAGAGCCTTTAGAGTTATAGAAAACTTCGCCCTAAACGAAGAAGGTGATCTCCTTATAAAGACGGGAGAATCAGATGATTCTTATGGGCTGCTAGATGTTAATAGGGTCGATGGGCAGTTTGCTGAGTGGGCTGGATATAACATGTGGCCCTATATTAAAAAATACTCACTGGCTACGCCGTTGAAACTAATTGCCGTAGAGCTGTTTGGACTAAGCGATGAGCAGGTGTTTGGTACAGACGCTCAAAAAAATACAAAGACTCACATAAAGTGGGAAGACATGCCAATTTCAATAGCGCAAAGAAAAAAGCTAAACAAGTACGGCAGAATGACAGCTAGAGAATTTCTACAGTACTTTGGAACAGAGATTTGCAGAAAGATCCATAATAATATTTGGGCCGAGCGTCTTGTTAAAGATATTGAGATGGAATCTTCTTTGCTTGCCGTCGTTGATGATGTTAGATTTCAAAATGAAGTAGAGATTATTCAAAAGGCGGGCGGCAGAGTTATAAGACTAGCAAGACAACCACATGAGGATAGTCATTCCAGCGAAACAGAACTAGATAACTATGAAGATTTTGATGCGATTATTGACAATAAAGATTTAACCATTGCCGAAACAAATAAACAAATTATTGATTTGTTAGAAGAATGGGGATGGCTAGGAGAGGAAGTTTTACTACAGAGCGAAGAACAGGAGAGATTAACAGGTATTCAAGCAATAAGGAGCTAGAATGATAGTAACGTATATCAGGTCGTCTAGCTATGGCAACTATGAATTTTGTCAGATGCAGTATTTTATGACCTATGTTTTAGGTCATAGATCGGCTTCTGGAAAAAAGGCGCAACAGGGTACAGCCTGTCATAAGGTCATGGAATGTTTAGCGGCATGTAAAAAAGAACTACAAGAAAAGCCAGAAGAAAAAAAATTATCTATTACAGATGATGCTATTGGCGAAGTAGAATTTACACCCAAAAAGCTCTACACTAAAAAGTTTGTTAAAGACTTGATGGATAGAAGCTATGAGTATTACACTTCTATGGATGAACATAAATATTATCCAGCAGATTTTAAATTCTGTGAACAGCAGGTCGAAACAGCTTTGAATTACAATGATGGTCAGTTCGACCCTAGAAATAGAACCATTGTAGACACAGAGCCTACTTTCGATATTCCTATTGAAGAAGATTGGGCTAAGTTTGAATATGAAATGCCAGATGGAACCAAGCTAAATGGACAGCTCGCTATCAAGGGAACTATTGACTTGGTTACACAGATTGATGACGGCGTTATAGAGGTCATAGACTGGAAAACAGGACAAAGAAAGAACTGGGCGACCGGAGAAGAAAAAACTTACGAAAAACTTCTTGAAGATCCTCAACTTCTATTGTATAACTATGCGATATCTAAATTATATCCAGACTATGAACAAGCTATTATGTCTATCTTCTTTACAAGAGATGGCGGCCCTTTTAGTATGTGTTTTGACGCTTCGGATCAAGACAGATTTTTGGGTATGCTAAAAGCTAGATATGAAGAAATAAAAAATAACATTAGGCCAAAACCAATCAAACAAAACAGGATGGACTTCAGATGTCAAAAACTGTGCCACTTCTATAAAAATAATTGGCCCGGAACAAATACTACAATGTGCCAGCATGTCGAGGGCAGACTGCACGCGATTGGATACAAAGAGACCCTCAAAGAGTGTACTAAAGAAGGCTTTAACATTGGTTATTATGAGGCTCCCGGATAATGGCACAATTAATAGATATTAAAAAAGATTTTGATTTAGGTAATAAGTTTCTACTTGACACGGCTGAAAGTCTTGCTAAGATACTAGACGATGAGTTTCGCGTTGTGATAAAATATGATCTTCAAGATTATAATTTTCCAAAAGACGGCAAGAAACACATTTTGTTTTCATTGTCTAATGAGACTCATCAGCCTCCAAGATACATGGAAGAAGATAGCGTTTATCTAATTTTTCATAATTATTCCTTTCTGGACAACTGGGGATATCCAGTAGCTCATCCTAAATTTTTTCCACTTCCTCTTGGCGGTTTTATAAACGACATAGAATCAAAAATAGAAGAAATAAAACCAACGCATGAAAGAGAGTATGATTTTTGTTTTGTGGGTCAAATATCTCAATATGGAACCAGAGACAAATTTCAAAAATCCTTGGATACCATGATAGAAAATACTGGAGATAAATATAAACATTATGTAAAATATACATCTGCTTTTGCCAGCGGGCTAGATCCGCAAGAGTATGTTGATCTTTTAAATAACTCTAAGATATGCCTGTGTCCCACTGGAGCATTTAGCGAAGAGTCTTTTAGATTTTTTGAGGCTATAAAACTTGGAGCTTTTCCTATGGTGGAAAGATTACCAAAGTTTTGGTATTATGAAAACGCTCCCATGTTTTTTACAAGATGGCAGTTTTTGGACACATATCTTGAAGAGTGTTTAAATATTTTGAATTCTGAAAAGATATCGTTGCTAGAAAGAAACATGGCTAACTATAATAATACAATATTGGACCCAGTTAGTTTGTCACAAATTTTGAAGAATATAATTGATGAAAAACAAGAATATACCAATCAACTGCAAAACCCACTTCAGCCTGCTTAAAGGCTTCTCAAATCCTGATAGGCTAGCAAAACTGTGCGCTTCATATGGTTATGAGGCGTGCGTTCTTGCTGATATCAACACTCTTTCTGGTGCGGTTAACTTCAGCCAAGCCTGCAAAAATAATAAAATAAAGCCCATCTTGGGAATGGATACAGATCAATTCTTACTTATTGCAAAAAATAAACAAGGATGGCTGGATCTTATTAAATATTCTTCAGAAGAGAAAAGTATTGATACTCTGAAAAGAATAGCCGACAATGGTAATATTCTGTTTATAACGACGGAAGACAATGCAGCACAAAAGAAGATGTGGGGCAAGAATTACTTTTGTTATAACTATACGTCTGACGCTGTGTATTATTGCACTAAAGAAGAAGCAGAGCTACATAGAATCATTCTTTGCTCTGGAATGAAAACCAGCATCCCAAAAGTCACGGCAAAACTGCAAAAGGGAGAAGACTTTGAGAACAAACACTTTTTTACAAGTGAAGATTATTGCCTAAAGCCGCCAAGCGAGACTTCGGGCAATGAAAAACTATTTGAAGCTCTAGCTTTGTGCGAAGAGTATGAAATCACTGGAAAACCCATGTTGCCAGAATTTGATGTGCCTGAAGGGTTTGATAGTGATGAATATCTTAAAGAGCTTTGTCGGCATGGCTGGAAGTCGAAACTAGCGCCCGCTGGGAAAGTGGCTGACCCCAAACAGAAAGAAATTTATCTGCAAAGAGTGAAGACCGAGCTTGAGGTTATTTTTAAAGCTAATCTTAGTGGTTATTTTCTAATCGTGCAAGATATTGTAAATTATGTTAAAAGACAAGGGTGGATTGCTGGCCCCGGTCGTGGATCTGCTGCTGGATGTTTGATTTCTTATCTTGTTGGGATTACAGAAGTTGACCCAATAGAATTTGACTTACTCTTTGAAAGATTTTATAATGAGGGACGAAACACCGAGGATCATGTCTCTCTTCCCGATGTCGATATGGATGTTCCAGCAGAGCATAGAGATGAAGTAATTGACTACATTAAAGAAAAGTATGGCATTGATAAAGTTTCTCAGATGGTGACATTCGGCAAACTACAAGGGCGCGCAGCGATCAAAGAGGTTTTAAGAATCAACGACGCTGTATCTTTTTCTGAAATGAACGCAATTACAGATAGTATTCCAGACGAAGCTAAAATTTCTGACCAACTAGAACTCATGGAAGATAAGTCTATTATCAGATGGGCGCTAGAGAATGAATCAGAAGCGCTAAAGAGTTGGTGCTATTATGACGAAGAAGGAAACCTAGAAGGACCGCTATCAAGATATTTTGAACAAGCTATTAAAATTGAAGGAACAAATAAATCTCAGGGCAAACATGCTGCCGGTGTAATTATATCTAAACATCCACTAGCAGAGGTTTGTCCAATGGTTAAAGACAAGAATGGTAAAATGATTGCCGCGCTTGAGATGAATGACCTAGAGGCTATGGGTCATGTTAAGTTTGATGTTCTTGGAATTGACTTGTTAAGTAAAATTATGGAAATATGTGAGGATTAAATGAATGCTACAAAAGAAGAATATATGTCTGTGATTTTTTCTGGTTGCAGTATTGACTATAAAGATATTACATTTTGTAATTTGGCTAATCACTATAGAAGATTGGCAAGATCAAATGAATATCAAGTATGGTCAGACAGACAGAACGAATATCACCTATTTAAAAATATCGAAGATGCTGTTGATAAGTTTATTGAACTAAAGAAAAGGAAGTAACATGGCGAACTATAGAGATATTATTGTTTTTGACTTTGAGACCGGCGGCGCTAATCCATATACGTGTCAGCCAACTCAAATCGCGGCTGTGGCTATCCACGCTAGGAGGCTAGAGCTACAGCCCGGAGGCATGTTTAACAGCGAGATTCGCCCTATTATCGACGACGACAAAGCTATCAAAGCGGGAGTCGCCCCATTGGAGGAAGAGGCGCTACGCATAACGCGAAAAAACCGTGACGACCTAGCAAAAGCACCTTTACCGAAAACAGTATGGAAAAAGTTTGCTCAATTTTGTGACAAGTACAACTTTAAGAAAACTAATTATTATGCGCCTATCGCTGCGGGCTATAATATCAATGGCTTTGATATGCCTATTGTGGAGAGAATGTGTCAACAATATGGTCCAACTCATGCAAAGAATGGCAGGCAGGGAATCTTTAATCCTATTTTTACCATTGATGTAATGCAACATATTTACTGCTGGTTTGAAAACAATACAGAAGTAAAGGGATATGGTATGGATTACTTGCGCGACTATTTTGGAATGAGTCAAGCTAGTAAGGATAATGCTCACGATGCGTTGCAAGACGTTAAGGATACCGCTAATATCATGATTAAGTTCATGAAATTGCAAAGAACATTGCTACATAAAGTTAAATTTGAAAAAACATTTGCGAACGGGGATATTTATGTCTAAATTTGACATTAATAATTTTGAAGACGAAGAAGTTTGGGATTTGATTTGCGAAGGACGCACAAAGGGCGTTTTTCAACTTGAATCTAGCCTTGGTAAACACTGGGCTAAAGAGGTCAAGCCCAGAAGCATCAGCGAGTTAGCGGCTCTTATTTCGCTGATTCGTCCCGGCTGTCTGAAGGCTTACACAGATGGCAAATCCATGACGCAGCACTATGCAGATAGGAAAAAGGGAACTGATGCCGTTGATTATCCAGATGATTCTTTGGAGCCTATTCTAAAAGAAACCTATGGGGTTTTGGTATACCAAGAGCAAAGCATGAAGATCGCCCAGCAACTAGCCGGGTTTGACCTTAAAGAAGCGGATTCGCTTCGTAAGGCTATTGGTAAAAAGAAAGCTGGACTCATGGAAGAAATGAAACAGGTCTTTATGGACGGGGCAGAAAAGCAGGGAATCATCAAAAAAGAGGTGGCGGGTGAGATTTTTTCATGGATCGAGAAGTCCAACCGTTACGCCTTCAATAAAAGCCACGCTGTTTCGTATGCCATTGACGCATACTGGAGCGCATATTGTAAGTGCTACAGGTTAGAAAGATTTTATGTTAGCTACATGAATCGCTCTGACCGCAAGCCAAAGCCTGAGATTGAGCTAAAACAGCTTATCATGGATGCTAAGATGCATGGACTAGACACCTATCCGCCAAGACTTAATCATATGCACACAAATTTTCTACATGAGAATGGTAAAATTTATTTTGGTATGCGGCATATTAAAAATGTAGGCACAAAAGAGTGTGACAAGATTGAAGAATTAAAACAAACAGAAGATTTATCTTTGTTTACTTGGATGGATTGTCTCGTCAAGATTGTCCATCGAACCAAGATCAACAAGCGGGCGGCAATCGCCATGATTTCTGTCGGCGCGTTTAACGGGAAGAACAATAGAGAGTCTCGTCAGAAAATGCTGTATGAATATGATAGCTGGAACAATCTATCTGCAAGAGAAAAAGATGCCATTGCCGATAATTACAAAAGCAATTTAACTTTGGCTCAGTGTGTAGACCTTCTTTCTGATTGGGTTAAGATTAATTCTAGAAGGGCGCAGGCAATAGAGGACATCAAGCAGTCTCTCATTTCACCATTTTATAGTCTAGATGACGATCCAGCTTCTATTGCAGATTATGAAATTAAATTAATGGGATGTGCCTTGACATGCAGTAAGGCAGATTCTATAAATATTTCTACAAATATGTGCAAAGATGTGACACAGGGTACTATAAGAGGTAAGGTAAATCTTTCTGTGATGATTAATTCTATCCGTACTTATAAAACCAAAAAGGGAAAGAATCCCGGCCAAGAAATGGCTTTTCTGTGTGTTGAAGATGCGAGCGGCGAACTGGATTCCGTTACAATTTTTCCAGAGATGTTTACAAAATATAAAGATTTATTAATAGAAAGAAACACTGTCTTTATAGATGGTGAGGTTTCTAAGAGGGATAAAAATTCCATTGTTGTTAATAAAGTTATACAAGTTTGAAAAGGATTATTATGAATAATTGCTCTTTTTTAGGCAAGCTCAAGGAGCCTGTCTTTTCTACTACATCTAATGATGTTGATTTGGTTAATTTTGTACTTGAAGTTGAAGAATACAGAAAAAATAAAACCGGTCAAAAAACAAGACGAGTCGAACATTTGACGTTTGAGGCGTGGCACACAGCGGCAATAACAATTAGAGAAAAATTAGAAGTTGGCGACCTGATGCTCGTAGAATGTACCGCCAGAAGCAAAAGAGACGAGGATGATTTTTGTTATTTTAGAGTAAACAGCTTTAAGATTTTTAACAAAGAAAGATACTCTACTCAATCGGAAGACTAATGAGAAAAAAGAAGATATTGTTTGTTTCTGAGGCTTCGTGGCTTAGTACCGGATATTCCGTATACACCAAGGAAGTTCTTAGTAGACTAAATCAGATAGATGATTTTGAAGTAGCTGAGTTGTCTTGTTATGTAGATAGGAACGATCAGCGGGCAAAATCTGTCCCTTGGAAAACATATCCAAACAAACCAGTCAAAGAAGATGCATCTTATCATTTATATAAGGGCAATCCAGTGGCGCAGTTTGGAGATTTGTCCTTTAACCATGTCGCGCTAGATTTTCAGCCCGATATTGTTATGGACATTCGTGACTGGTGGATGATGGAGTTTGAACAGCGCTCGCCCTTTAGAAATTTTTTCCATTGGGCGATTATGCCAACGGTAGACGCTTCTCCGCAAAACCCACAATGGATTAACACCTATAATTCTGCCGACTCCGTGTTTGCTTACTCGGAGTTTGGTAGAGATACGATGGCTTCGCAATGTAAAGACATTAAATTTATAGATGTCGCCTCTCCTGCGGCAAGCGCGACGTTCTCTCCAGTAGAGGATAAACGTAGTCACAAAGAACAAATGGGTCTTTCTAAAGATAGTATAATTATTGGTACTGTCATGAGAAATCAAAAGCGCAAGCTATATCCCGATCTTCTTGCTTCGTTTAAAAGGTTTTTAGATAAATCAGATTTAAACAATGTCTATCTTTATTGTCATACATATTATCCAGATGTTGGCTGGGAACTTCCACAGCTAATACAGGATCATGAACTGGCTAGTAGAGTTCTAATGACTTATAAATGTAAAAACTGTAATCATATTTCTGTTGACTTTTTTCAGAATTCAGCACAGGTTTGCAATAAGTGTAGGAGCTTCACGAACCAAGTTGTTGGAATTAACAATCCCATAGACGAAGTTGAGCTATCTAAAATCTATAATCTATTTGATGTTTATGTTCAGTATGCAAATAGTGAAGGATTTGGTATGCCGCAACTCGAAGCGGCGCATTGCGGACTTCCTGTTATATCCACATACTATTCAGCTATGGAGTCTGTTATCGACAACATAGGCGGCATTGGGATTGAACCAATATCGTACTACAAAGAATGTGAAACGGGTTGCGACAGAGCTGTTCCAAATAATGATTTATTCGTTCAAACTTTAGAAAATCTGATGGCAGAATACAAAAAAGATCCAAGCTATCTGCTTAATCTGGGAAAAGAAGTTAGAGAAAAGGCTATTTCTCATTATACTTGGGATAAGGCGGCAGACGCTTGGGCAAGACGCTTTCATCAGGTTGAACTTAGGGATATTTCAGAAACTTGGATGTCTACACCGGACATTAAACAGCCTCAGAAGGGCTATCCAAATCATTTAAAAAATCCAATAGACATTACTAATTTCTTGTTCAATAGCGTGCTATGTAAACCAGAATGGATTGGTAATCATATTTGGAAAAGAATGTTGAAGGATTTAACTTTTGGATTTAAGTGCGAAAATATGAGTAAAGATTTTTACTTCAATGAGTCACACGTTAAGTCTCAGGGTTCAAATGCGCCATTCTCTCCAGAAAATGCTCTAGAAGAAATGACCAATTTTAGAAATCAAATCAATCAGTGGGAAGAGGCAAGACTAAACATCATGAAAAAAAGGATGGGCAATGAATAGAATTGCAGCATTAGGTCAAATTTTACAGGACGCATTTGTTTATGATATACTAGACGGTAAAACAGATGGATTTTTTGTAGATATTGGCGCAGGCATTGGAGGTCCAGAGCAGCAATTTTATCACAATTTAGCTATGAGTAATACATTCAACTTAGAAAAAGCTGGATGGAAGGGGATAGCTATAGATTACGATAAGAGGTGGTATGATTCTGTTGTCGGCTTTAGAAAGTGCGATTTGTCTTGCGCGGATCTTTTAGAAAAAAATATCAATGATGTATTAGAAGAACATGGCTGTCCCGATGAATGTACGTATCTTTCTTTAGATGTAGATGACGCTCAAGATAAAGTATTTAGCGACTTTAATTTTGACAAATACAGATTTGAAGTTATAACATACGAAACCAATCGCTACTTTGGCGATCACATGGAAGAGCCAACCGAGCGATCTAGAGAAAAGTTAAAATCTTTTGGATATAAGCTTTTGTTTGGTGGAGTTGGTGTCCAAAACAATAAACCGATAGAAGACTGGTACGTTAGTGAAGAAATTTTTGATAAGTACAAACACCTATCAGTAGATGGAATTACTTGTTATGAAGTAATCCAGACAATAAGGAAAAATAAATGAAAATATTATACATAGGACATTACAAAGACGGTACAGGATGGGGAGACGCCGCTAAGAATAATATTCTTGCGCTACACAAAGCTGGAGTAAATGTTGTTCCTAGAGCCATATCGTACAATAATTCCGACTCTGAAACCGATGAAACAATACTAGAGCTAGAAAAAGCATCTACTGAAGGCTGTGACGTATGCATCCAGCACACGTTACCACATAACTATGTCTACGATGCAAATTTTAAAAACATTGGATACATAGACACCGAAACCAGCGATTTCCTTGAAACCGGATGGCACAAAAGCATCAACATGATGGACGAGCTATGGGTTCCTGCGGAATATGTCAAAAACGCATGTATTAAAAGCGGTGTAACAATTCCAATTAAAATCGTTCCTCATTGTATAAACGTTTCTGAATATTCAGAAAATGTAAAAGGAGCAAAAGTAAAAGAACTAAACAATACATTTAATTTTGTATTTGTTGGCGAGTTTACAGAAAGAAAAAACATCAGGGCGCTAGTCAGAGCCTTTCATACAGAATTTCATCCAAGAGAGAGTGTGAATCTTTATATCAAAACCTCTGGTCTAGAAGTTTCCAAAATAGAGAGTTATTGTGGATCAATAAAGAAGGGGCTAAAACTAAGATCAAACTATAAAAATGATCTGATTATTTCTGGCAGAATTAAAAAAGAAGATTATATTTCTATTCTTAATCAGTGCCACTGTTTTATCATGCCGAGTAGAGGTGAAGGATTTTGTATTCCGGCGCTAGAGGCTATGTGTCTTGGTATTCCATCCCTATATACTTCTGGTATCGCCGTGGAAGAATTTGCCGTTGGAGAAGCCGTGAACAGCCGAGATGAGCCTTGTTTTGGCGGGATAGAATCACTCCCAAACCTATATACCGCGAACAGTACTTGGAAAGAAATTGACATTTCCGATCTGCAAATTAAAATGAGGAGCCAGTACCTAAAGGGTTTGAGCGACGAAACAAGACAAAGATGCAAAGAAGAAGCAAATAAATACTCACATGAAAACATTGGTAAATTATGCAAGGAGTTGTTGAATGACAAGTAGGGCAAATCGAAGATCCGTAAAGAGTATCTTGAGGTCTGCCAACAGACCGAAAAAATTAAATATCTTAACTTTTGCCACGCACGAAAGATATGAACAAAATCTTTGTAAAACAGGTCATAATTTCTATTCTCTAGCTGTTGGAAAAACTTGGGATACCGATTACGGTGACGTTCCAGAAAACTATCATATTATTGATAGTATTCCTGACTATCTTGATTTTGATTTAATTTTAGCGCATACAGACTGTCAAAGACTGGCGGGCGTTCATCGTTATTTATCTGGAGCCGATGACCGATCTTCCAACAGAACGCATATTCCAATACTTAGACATAATCATGTATTGCCAGACGTGCGCTTTGACGTTAATCAACAAAAGGCCGCCGCCGTGAATCCTACGGTAAATTGGTATTCGTTTATTTCTAATTTTTCTAGAGACGCTTGGGGATTTAATCAAGACAATTCTATTGTTATTGAGCATGGAATCGACACAGATTTCTGGACCCCCGGATCAGAACAAAGAGACAATCTTTGTCTTTCTGTTGTAAATGATTGGCCCAATAGGGATTGGTGCTGTGGATTCAACGTATGGCGACATACGGTTGGAATGAAGGGCGGATCTGGAACCAAGACAGACCCTTGGCAGTGCGATCTTCCAATTAGAGTGTTTGGCAAGAGTCCCGGATTATCTGTTCCGGCTGAGTCAACAGAGCATCTAAGGGAGATTTATCAAAAATCAAAAATATTTTATAATACGTCTTTACACTCACCTGTTCCAACTGTATTATTAGAGGCTATGGCTTGTGGATGTGCGATTGTTTCAACCGCTACATGCATGATACCAGAAGTCATACAGCATGGAGTAAATGGACTTATTTCTAATGATCCAAAAGAGCTAAGGTCATATTTAGAGATGCTGCTAAACAATGATGCGGTAGCAAAAAAATTAGGAGAAAACGCCCGAAAAACCATTGAGCAAAAATATAACTTAGACAGATTTATAAAGTGTTGGAATAAAGCTTTTGAACTTGCTACAAACTTATACAGAGGATAATATGAAAATTTACATTTCGGTAAAACAACCAAAGGACGACTCATATAATCATGTTTCAAACATCATGATGCTGAATGATATGGTTTTAGACTGTGAGGCGACCGACATTATTGTTGATAATTATTTATCGCAATTTTCAGAAAGTGAACTTCCGCAACTTTTATCAAAAATTTTAAGCAAGATGAGAGTTAATGGCACTATAACTATAGTAGATATTGATGTAGATATTCTATCAATGAGATATAATAGGGGCGATGTTACTATTAAAGACCTAAACGATTTGCTGTTTGACGGAACCTCTAGAAAGTCATTACTAAATCTAGAATCTGTGGCAACGGCTTTTAATGATAGTTTTCTAATAGAGCAGTCCTCTCTAGATTCTCAGCTTGGCACTTTCTTTGTAAAAGCTAGGAGAACCAAATGATTGAAACCAGTTGCGCGGGATGCGTTTTCGCTAAAGTAAAAAACAAAAAACAATATGGATGCGCCTTAAACAGAACACAAAAGCTGGGAACCAGAAAACAAGAAACGGACGGTGTAGAGCATGATGTTTGTTTAAGGTTTTGTAATACGTTTAGACCCGATTATTGGTCAGACAGCTTAACGCTAGATGAAAAACTAAATGCAGATTCTATTGTTATGGAAGAGGTTCGTCCTAGAGTTGGATTCCTAGTGTATTTAGATCATTCAAAAGGCAATCCGTTAACATGGCTTGAGTCAACCCTCATGGGAATTAGAGACCAAACAGAATCTCACGCTAGATATGTTATAGTCATCAACGAAAAAGTAGAATATAACGAGCAAGTACACAACATGCTAATCAAGTTTTTTGATAAAGAGAAAACAAAAGTCCATCTCTTGCAGATACTAGAACCTCCAACAAATAAGATTTGGATTATTGATGAGGCATTTAGGCTGGCGCTCAATGGATGGTTATATGTTACAACATCTGGAGAAACTATAGACAGAAATCTACTTAAAGATCTTCATCAGCATTTAAATGTAAAGATGAAAAAACTATCGGCAGTTCTACCATATGAAGGCATCAATGGCTTCCTACTACAAACTGCATTGTTTAAATTCCTAAATGGAAACAAGACAAAGGTCTTTGATGACAAAACAAAAGATAGTAGATTGTTTTTAGATAAGATTAAAGACATGGAAGGATCTGAAAATTGTATTCTAGATTGGAGTCAAGTAAATGTTGCCTAAAGTAGCTATCATATGTGCAAATTATAATTATGGCAGGTATATTGTTGCCGCCATGAATAGCATAATAAATCAGACATACGAAGGTGAGCTTCGTTTGTATGTTGTAGACGATGGATCGTCTGACGACTCTTGGGAAAAAATCTGCGGCTATGTTAATCGCTATAGTCACCCAACAGAAGGTCAGGATAAGATTTACACGAAGCGAATTGAAAATTCTGGAGCTAGTGTTGCTCGCAATACAGCAATTGAAATGTGCTGGGAATGGGCAGATGTAATTGGTGTCCTAGATGCTGACGACGAATACAAGCCTACAAAAGTAGAAAAGTTCGTAAACAAGCTGATTGAATATCCAGAAATCGGAGCTGTTTATGGCGATTATGATATTCATAAGATGTATGGACATAAATCCTATGTTAAAGAAGAATTT
>Ga0255758_10001533_pt1 | contig 23265 bp, 24 predicted proteins | sample 011ome_24_FD_179958 | JGI IMG/M metagenome (GOLD analysis project Ga0255758, IMG submission 179958) | Coastal salt marsh microbial communities from the Groves Creek Marsh, Skidaway Island, Georgia - 011513CT metaG (version 2) | ecosystem: Environmental > Aquatic > Marine > Intertidal zone >...
AATAAGAAGGCATGTGCAAGTCTTCCATTATTAAGAGCGTTATTAAAAGTTTTTACAAGAGTGTCTTGTCCAATAAGTTCACTGAAGTCTTTTGGTCTGTATTTACGTGCTAAGACCCTATAATTATTTTGAGCGGAATTAGTATTGATTTTATATCTCGTTTTTTAATTATAAAAACGAAGGGCCTCACAACCCGCTATCATTGTTACGGCTGCTTCCTTTCGGACCTGACCGGATTGGCAAGAATTACGTCCGTGTGACCCTTCAACACAATATATCTTATAAATCACAAAAATATGCAAGAAAATCTATTCTCTAAGCTAGTATTTTCTTTTTCTACTATATGTTCCAATAATTTTTACAGAATTTGGCTCACTATAAAAATTCATTTCTTCTAAGGCATTTTGCATAGATTTTGTTTGAGGATGACCTTCTGCATCTACGTAAAATCTAGCCGCATTCATTTCTTGGCCTCCAATATAGCTCTCAAGTTTAGTTAGATTAATGCCATTGGTTGCAAATCCACCTAAAACTTTGTACAAGGCAGCAGGTACTGATCTAACCTCAAATATGATTGTTGTTACTGGGTTTGGAATATCAACAGAAGGTATCTCAGGCTTTTGAGACATAATTAGAAATCTTGTTGTGTTGTGCTCAGCATCTTCAATATTATTTTTTAATATTTTAAGATCATAAATTTTGGCTGCCATATTAGATGCTATTGCTGCAATTTGTGGATCCCCTAATTTTGAAATTTCTGCAGCAGCTCCTGCAGTGTCTATATGTTGTATGGGTAAAAGATTATTTTCATTAATGAACTTTCTACACTGAGCAAGTCCTTGTGCATGACTTTTAACATATTTTAAATTTTCTAATTTTGAATCTTTTGTTCCTAATAAATAATGATTAACTTTTTGAAAATGTTCACCAACTATAAATAAACCACTTTCTGGAATTAGATGATGAATGTCTGCAACTCTACCAGCCACAGAATTTTCTACAGGAACCATAGAGTAGTTGGTTTCTCCATTTTTTGTTGAATTCAACATTTCCTCAAAAGAATTGCAAGGTACAGGCTCAGCATCAGGAAAACATATTTCACAAGCTAAGTTCGAGTATGCACCTGCCATCCCCTGAAAAGCTACCTTCAAATTATGATTTTTTTTATCCATTATTAATCTCTGATTTTTAAATATATAATTATATGAAGAGCTAGGTTAAGTCTCTAAAATAATTTTCTGCTTTTTCTAAATCACTGTCAGTATCAACCCCTATTGGATGCTCACTGGTAACAATAGCATGAATTTTTATACCTGCTTCAAGAGCACGTAATTGTTCAAGTTTTTCTGACTTTTCAAGAGGAGAAGGTTTTAAATTCACGAATTTTTCTAGAATGTGCCTTTGCCATGAATAAATACCTATGTGATGCCATATAGGAGCTTCTCCAGTTGGAATACATGCTCTGCTAAAATATAACGCATTGCCAACAGTATTTTCTATTTGTATATCATCAGGAAATGCTAATGCTACTTTTACAACTGAGCTGTCATTAAACTCTTGCTCAGTAGCTTTAACTACTACCGTTACAATTTCTTTTGTGTTGTCTTGGATAACTTTGGCTAGTTTTCCAATTAGTTTTCCTGAAATATTGGGAAGATCGCCTTGAAGATGAATGATCTTTTTATATTTTTTATTAGGATCAAAAATTTCTAGAGCTTCATAAATCCTATCAGAACCACTTGCATGATTTATTGAAGTCATTAAAGCTGTTCCACCGTGTTTTGTAACTTCATCAGCAATTACTTTATCATCAGTGGCTACAAGAATAGGAATATTTAAGTTGGCACTTTTAGCACAGTTGAATGCATGTATAATGAGAGGTATACCATTTATTTTTTGCAGTGGTTTTCTTATTAACCTAGTAGAACCCATCCTTGCTGGTATCAATATAATTGTATCAGAAAAGTTCAATTTTAAAGCTCCTCTAGCTTTTTAGAACACTATATAATTTAATTATTAAATAACTAGTTTTAAATATTTATACTTGAAGAAAACTGATCTTGCATGTAAATATTTATTCATAAAAATTTAAATACTTTTGATTGGTTGATTAATGGACGCTCTTAAATTTAATAAAATAGCTGCCGCTGTTTTATCTGGTATTTTGCTAATTATGGTTTTTGGTAAAATTGGTAATATTTTAGTTAATCCAAACACAGATGTGTCTAATGCTTATCCTATACAAGTACCAGAAAGTGCTTCAACAGAGATTAAAGAAGAAAAGGAAGTTGTTATAGAACCAATTGCTGCATTAATTGCAGCAGCAAATATAGAAAGTGGCCTTAAGATTGCAAAAAAGTGCGTTGCTTGTCATGGGTTTGATGCTGGTGGGCCAAACAAAGTTGGTCCCAATCTTTATAATATTGTAAATAAAGATCAAGGTAAAGCCGATTATGCATACTCTAAAGTATTAGCTTCACTTACTGGCAAATGGACTTACGAAGAACTTAATAAATTTTTATATAAACCTAAACTATATTCAAAAGGTACAAAAATGAATTATGCTGGTTTATCAAAAACACAGGATAGAGCAGATTTAGTAGCTTGGTTAAGAACTCTGAGTGATAATCCTGTTCCACTACCTTAATCTTAAGAAATAGATTATTTTTAAGAAAAATATGTTTTAATGAATTCTTCTGAATTAAAAGTTATATCTGGCTTTATAAATACTTTAGCTGATATTTCAAAAAAAATTACTTTAGAAGGTTTTAATTCAAACTTCTCTTCAGAAACAAAAAAAGACGGAAGTCCCGTCACTAAATTTGATATAAATGCTGAACAAGCAATTTGTGATCAAATAAATAGAAAGTTCCCTGACCATAATATAATTGCGGAAGAAAATGGTTCTATCAACAAAGAATCTGACTACACATGGATAATTGATCCAATAGATGGGACCAGAAGTTATGTTATTGGAAGGCCTTTGTGGGGAACGTTAATAGGTCTGGCCTACAAAGATCAACCAATAATTGGTTTGGCAGATTTTCCAGCTTTAAATGAAAGGTGGTTAGGATTTGATAATAAATGTTTTCTTAATAATCATGAATTTAATCATAAGCCTAAAATAATTTCAAATATCTCTGACGCAACAATTGGTTCAACAAGTCCAAGTTTATTTTCTATAAAAACTATAAAAAAATTCAACAAGTTATTAGACGCAACTAAGCATAATATCTGGTCAGGAGATTGTCATAATTATTGTTTGGTTCTAAGAGGTGGGTTGGATTTAGTCGTAGAGGAGGGTCTTTCAGCCTATGATGTATTACCTCTGGTACCCATTCTAAAATCACAGGATATAATGATTACTGACTGGTATGGTAGAAATTTAAAATTAGAAAATGATGTTTTTTATAAATATTCTACAGTTGTGGCTAATAATCCTACATTGCATGAATCAGCAATTTCTTTATTAAAGTAGAGTTTCAGTTTTATTTATCTCTTATTACAATGATTGATTATCATATTTACAATGTTTCTTAGTCCCATAGCTTCTCCTCCACTAGGAAAACCTGGCCTAGAATTATTGTTCCAAGCCATTAAATCAATATGTGCCCACTTTGTATTGGGATTAATAAACTTCTTTAAGAAGAGGGCGGCTGTTATGGCTCCACCCGTTCCAGCATTGCCTGTACTACTTATGGCTTCATAGCTAGTTTCTAGAAATCTTTCATAAGGAGAAAATAAAGGCATTCTCCATACTGGGTCTATTTGTTCTATTCCTGAACTAACTATGCTATTTCCCAAATCATCATCATTAGTAAACAAAGCTGGTAGCTCTGTTCCTAATGCAACTCTAGCTGCACCAGTTAACGTTGCAAAATCAATAATAAAATCATTATTATCTTTACCTTCTTGAGAAAATAAAAGGGCATCAGCAAGTAAAAGTCTTCCTTCAGCGTCGGTATTACCTATTTCAACAGGCGTTTTATTTCGTGAATATATAATGTCCATCGGTCTCATAGATTTTTCAGAAACCGCATTTTCAGCAAGAGGTATAATAATCCTTAAATTTACAGGGTAGTTCATTGACATAAGGGCATATCCTATACCTAAAACAACGGCACTTCCTCCCATATCCTTTTTCATAAGTAACATGCTGTTTGAAGGTTTTATATCTAAGCCTCCACTGTCGAATGTAACACCTTTTCCAATTAAGACTATTGTAGGAGATTCCTTTTTTTTATCATTATTCCATTTGATATCAATTAGAGCAGGTTTGTTTTCAGAAGACCTTCCAACAAAATTAATCAAAGGAAAATTATTTTTTAATTTTTCTCCTTCATAGGTGCTTATTTGGGAACCAAAAGGTTTTAGAAATTTTCTAATGATTTCAATATAATTTTTTGGAGTTAAAATATTTGGAGGCAAATTGATCAAATTTCGAGTAAGAAAAATACCTTTTAATTCTGCTATACATCTGTCATGTAAGTCTTTATTAATTAATGTTCTAATTGTATTTAAACATAGTGTCTGAACTTCTGATTTAATTTTTGGTTTGTCTAATTTAAATTGATAGAAACTCAATCCCCAACCAAGAAAAAAATTATATATTTCCTTCTCTTCAATGTTATCAATATTTTGAACGGCCCACTTTCTCTTTGGAACCTTTTTCGAAATTTCCGCAGCTTGATCAATAATAGATTTTCTGAGCTCTGAGGAGTTTTTTATTATAGCAACTGCTCCAGCAAGATTTGAGTTTTCGTCAGGGAAAAAACCAAAATGATCTGTTTCTAATTGGAAAGCAGATGTTAAAAAATGTTTTTGTTTGTCGGTAATTAGATTTGTAGAATTAAGGCTCTTAATATTTTTAAAAATATAAAGGGGTGTTGAATTTATTTTTATATTATTACAAAAACCTATTATTTCATTATCTAAATTATCAAACATTTTTTTATAAACCTTGTTTAAATCATAAAATTATAACATTACTAGTAAATTATGATATTTCTAGTTAATTAATACCAATATTCTATTTAAAATATACAGGTATCAAAGTGTTCGTTAAAAATATTAATAAGTTAAAAATATTAATTTTTAGTTTTTTATCACTTTTAATTTTTACAGCACTTTTTTCAGGCCAGAATTCTATACCTCCAATAGATAGAGATGAAGCACGTTTTGCGCAAGCTAGTCGTCAAATGGTTGAAAGCAATGATTATTTAAATATAAAGTTTCAGGATGAGATTAGAGCAAAAAAACCAGTAGGAATTTATTGGCTTCAATCTTTTTCAGCTAATATTTTTGGTTCTGAAGATATTAGCTCTTATAGGCTTCCTTCTTTATTAAGCGCATTTATCTCTATTATTTTTTTGGGTTTAATCACTAGATTAATTTTTCCTTTTGATCAGACTTTATTAGTTACTTTGTTTTTTGCATCCTCTTTTATTTTTGTAAGTGAAGCCCATTTGGCAAAAACAGATTCAACCCTTTTAAGTTTAATATGTATACAACAATTTTTCTTGCTCAAAATCTTAATGAGTAAAAAAAAATCTTTTAAAGTGGAATACTTATATCCTATTTTTTTATGGGTTGCTTTTGCTTTTGGAGTTTTAGTTAAAGGTCCAGTATCATTTGCTATTTTATTTTCAACAATTCTATCATTTTGTTTTTTTGAAAAATCTTTAGATTTGTTAAAATCTATTAAACCTATTTTAGGAATTTTATTATGTTCTATAATAATTCTTCCTTGGTTTATTGCTATTCAAGAGTCCACTCAGGGACTTTTTTTACAAAAAGCATTTAGTGAAGATTTTTTTAATAAATTGCAAAGTGGACAAGAGGGACATGGAGCTTGGCCAGGAACTCATGTTTTATTACTTTCGATTTCACTATGGCCAATTGCAACTTTTCTTCCAAGTATGATTTTATTTTGTAAGGAAAACATAAACAGTCTCACCGTAAAATTCTTGATAAGTTGGATTCTTCCCTTTTGGATAATGATTGAATTAACTCCAACAAAGTTAATTCATTATTCTTTACCGGTCTTACCAGCAATTACTATTCTTACTATAGGTGGATTATTTCAATTTAGACATAACATTAATAAAATTAAAAATTTATTTTTGAAAAATATAATTTTCCTTATGTCTATTTTTTTCAGTCTAGGAGGAGTTTTTTTAGGCATATTAATATTTTATTTAGCCAATAATTTTGAAGCTGGTGATAATAAGAATTTAGCTTTAATTTCAACTTTAGTTTTAATTACTTCTATAATTATTTTTATAATATCTCTGATTTTTATTTTTAATGTGCGAGGCATGTTTGAAAAACATAAGATACTTATATCAAACACTCCTATTTTAATTATAGCATTAGGTGCTCTTTTCCATATTCTTAACTTTAAGTTTATTTTTCCTAATTTAGATTATTTTTATCCTAGTAAAATGATTGCAAAAAAAATAGAAAAGATAAAACCTGAAACAATAGCTTCCGCTGGATACCATGAGCCTAGTTTAGTTTTTTTATTAAAAGGAAATGTTCTTTTATCAACACCGAATGAAGTGGCTATTTTTATGGCTGAAGGTAGAAGGAATATTGGTTTAATAGAGAACAGTTCTCTTGAAGAGTTTATGGAGTTTGCGAATGAACTCAACTTGAAAGTAGTTAAAAAAGATATAGTAAAGGGGTTTAATATAGCTAAGGGAAAACATATACAAATTCATATTTTTGAAAATCAAATATTTGACCAATGAAGTTAAAGTGGCTATTGATTGCTAATATTATAAAAAGATAAATTAATCATGAATGAATCACCTCAAATATCAATAGTAGTTCCTGTTAAAAATGAGTCAGGAAATATTGATAACTTGATAAAAGAAATTGATATAGCTTTAAGTAAATTCAAATATGAAATTATTTACGTTGATGATGGATCCACTGACAACACCCCTTTTGAATTAAAAAATAATTTAAAAATTAATAAAAGGTTAAGAGTTCTCTCGCATACAAGTAGCCTTGGTCAGTCTGCAGCATTGCGATCGGGAATATCTTTGTCTAAATCACCGTTAATTGCGACATTAGATGGTGATGGTCAAAACGTTCCCTCAGATCTTCCTAAAATGATTGACTTAATAAATCAGAAACCTAATCAATTAGTATTGGTTGGAGGTGTTAGGGCTAGACGAAAAGATAGTTTAACAAGATTATGGGCATCTTCTTTTGCCAAATATTGTCGCTTTCTTTTCCTAAAAGACAAACACCCTGACTCTGGATGTGGTATAAAAGTTTTTCATAGAGAATTATATATGAGGCTTCCTTATTTTGATCATATGCATAGATTTTTATCTGCTTTGGTTCAAAGAGAGGGCGGAATTGTTTTGGATATAGAAGTTAACCACAGACAAAGAATGGTTGGTAATTCTAATTATACAAATGTAGGAAGATTTTTTGTTGGAATTTTTGATATGTTAGGAGTCGTATGGTTGCTAAAAAGAATGCCTAAGGATAAAACATGTAAAGAAATTTTTAATGATTAGGAAATGCAAATGAATTTTATTTCTTTTTTATCTGCTCAAATTGAAAAATTTGCATTTGCTTTAAATGATATAATTATATCTTTATTTCCTTTTTTCGAAGCTTACCTAAACAATCACCCTGAAGCAATAATGATAATAATAGGATTTGGAGGGCAAGCACTTTTCGCTGCTAGATTTATAATTCAATGGATCAGCAGTGAGTCTGTTGGTAAGTCAGTCATTCCTGTAGCTTTTTGGTATTTTTCTATTTCTGGTGGACTTGTTCTCTTAACTTATGCAATTTGGAGAAAAGACCCTGTAATAATAGCCGGTCAATCGGTTGGGGTATTTATTTACGCCAGAAATTTATATTTCATTAGTAGAGAAAAAAAACTAAACCAAATTAATGAGTAGTATTTTCTTTTTTAAATGAGAATGAACCTTTTTAATCAAACTCATTCTTTATTGGTCTGGATAATAATTGCTTAATTGTATCATTAATGTTTGTTTCTTTTTTGATAATCTTATTGATGGCTGATACAATTGGTAGTTCTAAATTAAACTTTTCAGAAAGTTTTAATGTAGCCTCTATTGCGTTTAATCCTTCAACTAGATTTTTGGGGTTAGAATTAATATCTTGAGTAATTTGGATGCCGTATGCCATATTTCTAGAGTGTGGTCCACTACAGGTTAATGTCATGTCTCCAATTCCAGCAAGACCGAATGCCGTTTTAGGATCTCCACCTAGCTTTTCTATTAAAGATGAGGTTTCTGAAATACCTCTTGTTATGAGGGCTGCTTTAGCATTGTCACCTAGTCCCAACCCTTGAATAATTCCTGCACCTATTGCAATTATATTTTTTACAGCCCCAGACACTGATGCTCCTTTCATATCATTACTAGGGTAAAGTCTTAAATTTGAATGGTGAAATAGCTGGCATATAGATTTAGCGTGAGCTAGGTTTTCACTTGCTACTATTGCAGCTGCAGGTTGATTGCTTGCAATTTCATCAGCAAAAGTTGGTCCTGTAAGAACTGATATATTCATAGACGGAAATTGTCTGTTTATAATATCACTAAATAGGTCACCTTTATTACTAGCAAAACCTTTTGATGTAATCACAACATTTGCCTCTTGTTTGCACAAAGAGATTTTTTTTATAACTTCCATTACTCTTTTGCTCTCGGTAGTTACAAACATCAAATCACAATGTGCAATGATATCGTTATTGTTCACTGAGGCGTTGATAAGAGGATTTAACTGAATATTTGGAAATTTTTTTGAAATATGATTATTTATTTCTATTTCCCTAATTTTGTCAGAAACGATCAGTGTAGATTTGTATCCTACTGATGCAAGTGTCATTGCAAGTGCTTGTCCCCACGCTCCTCCTCCATAAAAACAAATATTCGAATAAAGAGACATTATGCTTTAACTCCACTCTTACCAATTTTAGATTGAACTGGGTTTTTAAAATGAGCATCTGGGTCTAATGGCCATCTTGGTCTTGGTTTAAAATCTAATTCTGTACTTCCTTCATAATTATATTTTTCATATCCAGCCCAAGCGATCATTACTCCATTATCAGTGCATAATTCAATTGGAGGAGCAATAAAAACAGCATCATTATCTAAAGATAGTTTTTGCAATTCATTACGAATATATTTGTTTGAGGCAACACCACCAGCTACAACAATCTGTATCTCGGAATTAGTTGATATTAAATTTTTAAAAAATTTTATTCCTATTTTTGTCCTATCAATAAGACAATCTGAAATTGATTTTTGTATACTTGCTGACAAATTGCATATTACATTTTTGTCTAATGTATTTCTTGATACTATTTGGCTGAAAGCAGTTTTTAGCCCTGAAAATGAGAAGTTAGGGTTTTTTGATTTATATAGAGGCCTTGGTAAATTATAGCTATATGGGTTTCCCAAAAGAGCCATTTTTTCTATCATAGGTCCACCAGGAAAACCAATGTCTAGTATTTTTGCGGCTTTATCAAAAGTTTCACCAGCTGCATCATCTAAAGTAGAGCTTATTCTGATGTAGTTTCCATATTCTAATACTGCAATTATTTGAGTATGTCCTCCAGAAACCAGAAGTAATAAATAAGGATACTTTACATTATCAGTTAATCGAGCTGTTAAGGCATGACCTTCTAAATGATTAACTGCCACATAAGGTTTATCTAAAGCCATGGCTAAAGATTTGGCAAAAACTGTGCCCACAATTACCCCACCAATTAATCCTGGTCCTCCAGTAGCAGTGATTAAATCAATATCTTCTATTTTTAACTTTGATTGCCTTAATGCCTCTTCAATTGCAAAGTCGATATTATGTAAGTGGTCTCTTGCGGCTATTTCAGGAACAACCCCACCATACTTAGATAGATTAGAATTTTGATTAATTACAATATTTGCAAGAATGTCTTTATTAGATGTGATTATTCCGATTGCAGTGTCATCGCAACTAGTTTCAATTCCGATTATGTTTTTGTAAGCTTTATCGACCATTATGTTTTCCAGGAATTTTCAACCCTGTTATAAAATAGATTTAAAACAGACTAATGCAAATATAAATTATTATTGTAAGTTTTAAGATTTACTTTATGAGTATTAAATCGTCTTAGTTAGATAATAAATATAAATTAGCAATATAATTGAATAGCAATGACCTTTAAAATAAGAATAGCTACCCGAAGATCTAAATTAGCTTTGCGTCAGGTTGAAATAGTAAAGAGTTTTTTGGGACAAGAAGTGCAAACAGATATTGTTGAAGTCATTACATCTGCAGATAAAATACTAGACAAATCTTTATCTGACATAGGTGGAAAAGGCCTTTTTATCAAGGAATTAGAAAATTATATATTAAACGATGATGCTGATATAGCCGTTCATTCAATGAAAGATATGGAAACACAAGTTGCTGAAAACACTAAAATAGCAGCTGTTTTGCCTAGAGGTGATAGGAGTGATGTTTTATTGGGTAAATATAATTCTTTAGATGATTTGCCTTACAAAGCTATAATAGGTACTAGTTCAGTAAGAAGAGCCGCCTTTACCAAGTCCTATAGACCAGATTTAAACATTAAACTATTAAGAGGTAACGTTGAAACTCGCATCCAAAAACTAGATGAGGGTATGTTTGATGGTATCATTTTAGCAAAGGCGGGGCTTGATAGGTTAAATATTTTTGAAGGAAATATAATACCAAAAGAAATTATTCCACCTGCGTCTTCTCAAGGAGTTATAGCAATACAATCTACTGAAAATAAAAAAAACCAGTTTGAAAAAGATTTAAATAACTATTTATCTAATATTAACGATATGAATACATTTTATGAAACTCTGGCAGAAAGAAGTTTTTTAAGTGAGCTGGATGGTTCGTGTAGATCTCCAATTTCTTCAAGCGCTTACGTTTTAGATAATGATCTTTTGTTGTATGGTGCAGTTGCCAATCTTGATGGTACTAAAGTTATAAAGTCAGAGATTAAAGGTCCTAAAAAAGACGCAGTATTGTTAGGTAAAGAACTTAGCAAAGAGATTATGGTCAAATCCAATGGTGAATTAGTATATAAGTAACCTTCAAAATTATAAGAGTTTTTTTTGGATACTAAATTAGATACAATCACACTAGTTCTTCGAGAAAAAAGTGATGCTAAAATTAATTCTGATTACTTAAATCAAAATGGTATTAATTCTAAGCCATTTCCTATAACCACTTTAAATTATAAAAGTTATTATAATTCAGAAATTCTCAAAAAAAGATATACATACCTGATCATAACAAGTCCAAAAGCTATTAAGGTTGCTAATGATTTAGTTTTAAGAACTGAAAATGGGCTTTTGAGGTCCTCAAGAGTGTTTAGCATAGGTATGGAAACAACAAAAAAACTTAATGAAATAGGTTTTGTTAATATTTTGACTGCTAATAATAATTCAAAATCACTTTCTGACTTAGTCATACAAAAAACTATTAAAGATGATTATGGGCTGTGGATTGCCGCAAGAGACAGAAATGTTGATCTCAAACTTATGTTAAAAGAGAAAAATAGAAATATAGAAATTCTAGAGGGTTATAAAACAGAACCAATATCAACTTTATCCAAACATACAATTAATTACTTAAAAACTTATAGACGAATTAACCTGATTATTTTTTCTTCAAGAAATGTCTTGATAGCAAAAGAAATATTAGAAAATTATAATTTGTTTGAAGAAGTTAATAACAAATCGATCTTGTTTGTAAATAGTAATAATGTTGCCTTAAAGGCTAAAGAAACAGGTTGGTTAAATATAAAAATTATCAAGAAGAATTTTACTAAAGATATCTTAAATCATATAATAGATTTATCGAAATAATTAGGAAATTGTTATGGTAGGAACTAAAACTCAAGATGTTAAGAGTGATAAAGAAACTATCATTGATATGGAACCAGTTAATAAAGAACAAAAGAAAACAGGTTTTAAAAATTTTAATTTTATATTTTTTGTTTCAAGTTTATTTGTGGTCATAATTATAACTCTTTGGCTTATTTTTTACTATCTGCCAAACTTCTATCAATTAAAAAACAACAAAATTGACGATTTAGTTTACAGAATTGGTAAATTGGAATCTTTAGAAAAAAAGTCAGACAATACAGAAATTAAAAAATTGAACCTAGTAATAGAGAGTTTAAGAAATCAAATAAAAGAAATAGATATTGATTTAATTAAATCATCACTAAAAGAGATTGAAATCCTTAAAGAAGAAATATCACTCATAAATAATGAAATACAAAAAAATCCAGAACAAGATAAAATAGAAAAGCTTACCTCACAAATAATAGATCATTCTAGTGATATACAAATAAATGAACAAAATTTAAGTGAAATTAAGAACATTAAAAAAGTTGAAACCCCATTTTCTTCTGAAGAAATATTATTAAAGAAGGCTAAAGTTATTGTTGAAAAACTTCTTGAAAGGAAGGATTTTGCATCATCAACTAAAGAAGAATTTTATGAAACTGAACTTGATACTTTCCAAAACTTAAAAAATTATCTGGCAGGGTTTTTAAAGTTAAGACAGTTTTCTGATAATTCTTCACCTCGTGCCTTGATCACTAGAGCTGAGCTGGAACTGGAAAATAGAAATTTAAAAAAATTTTTAGATTTAATAAAGCAACTTCCTGATAATTGGAAAAAGCCTGTAAACAACTTTATAATAGAAGCTGAAAATAGTCTTAACCTTATGAATAATGAGGGCAAATAATTGATTTTTAAAATTCTAAAGCTATTTATCCTTATTTCGATTATTTGGTTTTTATCTGAGTTTTTTGCAAACAGCGAGGGTGAAACTAATATAAACTGGATGGGATGGGGCATTCAAATACCTACAGATAGGTTTATATTAATACTATTATTATTTTCATTTTTTCTTATTTTTGTTGATAGGATTTGGTTGGCTTTTTTAAATCTTCCAAAATCTGCACTGAGAAGATATGAAGATAAAAATAACAGAAAAGTAGAACAAAAGTTGATAAAAGCTTTTTTGTTAGCAAGCCATGGAGAGAATGTGTCTGCAGCCAAGGAAGCTTCACTAGTAGCAAAAAACACGAAAGATAAAAATCTTGGAAAATTATTAATCAGACATTTGGACATTATTAATAATATTAATAAAAATGATGGAGATAAGAAAGAACTTGCTCAAAAATACTTCCAGCAGCTTACTAATGAAAGTGCCACGGCTTTTGTGGGTCATTTGGGTTTGATGCAACAGGCAATTTTAGATAATAGTGATCCTAATATTATTATTGAAGAAGGAGAGAGAGCATTAAAATTTGAACCCAAATCAAAACAAATTTTAGAAGTTTTGTTCAATTCATACACTCTTAAAGGGGATATCAAAACATCTCTGACTTATTTGAATAAACTTAAGAACTTTAACTTTATTTCAAATGAAATTTATAGAAAGATTGTTTCTAACTTAAACTATCTGTTGGCTTTGGAAAATATTGATAATGGTAATAAAAGGTTAGCAGTAAATAATTTAAAAGAAGCCCTAAGACAGAAACCAGACAATATAATGGCTTCTATAAAATTATCTCAAACAATTACTGGTATTGGTTCAAAATCTTCTTCAATTAAACAATTGGAAAATACTTTTTTATTAACCTCACACCCAGATGTGTTAGATACATTAGCAAAAAAATGGGACGATAATACGCCAGGTTTAAGGGTTGCTAAATCAATTAAACTCCTTGGTAAGAAGTCTTCACCTGAAATTCAGAATGATCTAAAAATTGAGGTTGCTTGTTTTGCTATTAGAGAAAATATATGGGGTGAAGCAGAAAAAATACTATCTGAAATTCCAGAAGAAAAACTTACAAATAAAGCTTTTCAGGCATTAGCTGATATAGAAAATTCAAAAAATAATTCTGATAAAGTTAAGGAATATTTGGGCAAAGCTGCGAATGCTACTGAGGGATTTAATTACTTTTGCTCTTCTTGTGGCAATAAAAACTTAAAATGGGAATTATATTGTTCTAATTGTAAAAGCCTTAGCACTATTGATTGGATGAAGGGAAATGATAGTAAAAAATTAGATTCAGTTTTTTTACCTAGTTCAAATAGCGTTATTGAAAATAAATTATTAGGTAATTTATAAAAAATATTTAATAGATTTCATTATCAAGTAACACGAGAAAATTAATAACGTAATTCCCAAAATTTTAAAAATTATACTTTGCCTTAATTTTAAATAATTTTGAATTTTTTGGGTATTAATAGAATAAGAAACAAGGATATACCAAAACGCATCTATTATTCCGGCAAGAAGAGCCATTCCTAATTTTGTTTGATCACTATAATTGCCTTCAATAAATTGACTAAAAATAGATGAAAAAAATATTAGAATTTTAGGATTAATCAAAGAAGTTAAAAGACCAATAAAAAAACTGTGAATACCTGATTTTGTAAATATTCTATTGGGGTTGGAATGAGCATTTAGGGGGGTAAAGTAAATTAATTGTATACTTAGATAAATTAAAAAGAGGCCACCGAGTATTTGTAATAATGCACTACTAATTGGCAAATATTTAATAATCATGCTTAATATATATATTGAAATTAGAGCATATATAAATATACCAACACCGTGACCCAATGATGCTAAAAAACCTGAAATTAAATTTCTACTGTTTGTTATATAAATTATAATTACTAAGCTTGGACCTGGTGAAATGGCACCTATAAAACATACCATTACAATTGTTAACCATTCATAAATTTCCATAAATTAAAACTAACTCATAATAGATTTTGGAATGAATTCTGACGTAATGCTTCATATATGACTATTGCAACTGAATTACTCAAATTTAAACTTCTACTTCCTTTTACCATCGGAATTCTAAGTTTATTTTCTTTTTTTATCTTTTTTAGCACAAAATCAGGTAATCCGCTTGTTTCACTTCCAAAAAGAAAACAATCATTTTTTTTAAATTTAGTATTTGAATACGATTTGTTGGCAAATTTAGTTAATGCATAAATTTCATTAATCTTAATAATATCCAGGCATGAATCAAGATCATCATGAATGAAAAAATCTGCATCTTTTTTATAATCCATTCCTGCTCTTTTTAATGAGTTATTGTTCATATCAAACCCTAGAGGTTTTATGAGATGCAAAGTTGAATTTGTGTTAGCTGCAAGTCTTAGAATATTTCCAGTATTTGGAGGTATTTCAGGATTAAATAAAATGATATTGAACATATAAGCTGTTCTTCTTAGTAGAAAAAATTATAGATAAATTTATGTTTAAAGTTTCCCTTCAAGAATATATTTCAATATTCTTACAACTTGATTTTGATCTTTGGCCACGGCAGCTGCAGCTGCGTCTACTTCTTTAAGGGCGTGCTGATGTTCATCATTATGGATAACTATTATTGATTTATTTAAGGCTGCAGCATAACCAGCATCAAATGCAGCATTCCACTGTCTATATTTATCACCAAATTTTACTACTACAATATCACAATCTTTAATAGATTTTCTTGTCCGAATAGAATTGATGTTTGCACCTTTATGATCTTTCCAAAAATTAATATTTTCATCTCCTAAAATTTCAACACCACAATTGTCTGAGGCTTCATGATTTGTGATTGGAGAAGAAAAAGATATATCTAATTGTTCATTTTTACATAGATTAATTATTTCTTCTCGCCAATTACTGTGAATTTCTCCTGACAGGTAAACATTTAACATTTTAAGCTCCTTTCTTAGGATTTTCAGATAACAATTTAGGTGCATGCATCATTGTTATGGCCAAAGACATACTTGAAATTATGGCCATAATACACATTCCCAGTAAAATATAGTTATAATTATGCCCAAAATCTAATAGTAATCCAACAAAAGCTGGTCCTAATGATGTTCCGAACACCATTGTTGATGTTGAAAGAGACCTAACAGAACCTAAATTTTTGGTTCCATAGTATGTTGGCCAAAAAGTCCCACCAATTGTCATTGCTAATCCCTGGGTCATGCCAAGAAAGGCAAGTCCGATCATTGCATGTAGGTATGTATCTCCATAAGAAAATATTAATAAGCCTAATGACATTGGCAATAAGTAAAATGGTAAAATTTTTTCAACACCAAATTTATCTAGGATCCACCCTGAACTTAAAGTAGTTAAAATTGACATTGAAGTGTAAAATGGGAAAAGAGCAGTAAACGAAATTAAAGACCATTTTTTAATTTCGGTTAGGTGAACCATGTTAAAAAAGAAGGCAGTGGAAAATATTGGTGGTATTAAAAATGGAATAATAACTGCCCAGAAAACCCAATGATTAAGAGCCTCTTTTCTGGTCCAATGTTTTTTTTGCATACCTGATTGATTAGAAATATTCTCTTGTTTACTGTTGGGAACTCTTTCATTGGATAATAATTTCAATATTATTGGTAATAAGATTAACAAAATTATCATCCCTATTACCCAACTATTTCTCCAGCCTATAATTGCAAATAAACTTACAAATATTACTGGGAAAATAGCTTCTCCAATAGAAAATCCCATGATTGATAATGATAGGGCTTTACCTTTATTTTTACCATACCATTTACCAATGGCAACAGCAGGTATATGAATAAGCATTCCCTGACCAAAAAACCTTAATCCAAAAATTATCAATGGAAGAAGCCAAACGGTTTCAATGAATGTCATACTTAAACAAAGTAGGCTTAAGCATATTATTACAACTTTTATGTTGAGTGTAATTTTATACTTATCAACGTAACCACCAAAAATTAACATGGCAATAGCGGAGATTAGTGTTCCTCCTGAGTAGATGGCTCCCCAATCTCCGTGAGATAAATCAAAAGCTTGTCTAATCTCACCAGCAAATAATGAAATAAAAAAAGTTTGGCCAAAACAGGAGCTAAAATATAAAAGAGCTGTAGCTAACAGCCATCTAGCGTTTTCAATTAGAAAATTCATAGGCTACCAATTAATAATTAATTAGTCTTATGATCTTTAAACAAAATTTAGGCAATAGTTTATATTTTTAATTCGCCAATTTCCTTGTTTTCTAGGTCAAGAAAAGTATCAGTAGGATTGCCAATCCGTCCATATCCATTCCAAACTTTAAATCCAAGTAATTCTTTTTGATAATCATTTAAATCAGCAAAAACATCTTTTCTAATACCTAAGGTAAAATTTTCTTGGGACCTAAACTGTGGGCCACAAAAAGTTATTAAAAGAGCAAGTCTATTTTCAGTAGTAATATTGGCACCTGTTCCATGCCATACTCTTCCATCCGTAATGATGGCACATCCAGGGGGGCCTTCTGCAGAAATAGCCTTAATATCTTTATCTAAAATTTTATCTGGGTGACGTCCAAATAAGTGAGAGCCAGGTACAATTAAAGTTCCTCCATTTTCTTTACTCATACCATTCAGCATTATTAAGACATTAGTTACTGCAGGTCTTGAGATAAGATCATTGCTATTAATATTTTCGTTGATTTTTATATTGAATTTATTCCTTTTAATAGATCCTGGAGGTAAAAAATCTTCGTTTCTATTAACAGGATCTGGAAACCACCATTGATCAGTATGCAGGTCCATAGCTACTCCTCCAGGTTTAGCTATGTTAGCCCCAAAACTAGACACTAAAAACTCATCACCAACAATTTCTTTTACGCATTCTATATAATTATGTTTTGCTAAAATATCTAAAAAAACTTTTCCTTTATTAGGTAACATCCATACTCTTTGATTTACACCAGGATCATTAACGTTTTTATTGAAATCTCCCCATTTCTTTTTTTCGCTTCCATCTTCATAAGCTAAATTAAGTTTTTTTTCAGCTTCGGCTTGCTCTATTAATCTCGCCATTGCTCTATTATTGAGATCTAAGGGAATAGCATTTTCAAGCAAACAATAACCCCATTTTTTTAAGTCGTTTTTTGCAACTTCTATTGATTCTGTTGGCTTTGGATAATTAAGGTTCATGTTTATCCTCTTAATCTTATTTTATAAGGTTTAGATTAATTAGGGCTTCCTTCACTTTTTCTTTCTGTTCGTCTGTGGCTGGAGCTGTTGGTCTTCTAGCATGCCCACTCTCGAGTCCTTGGAGTTTTTGGGCGTACTTGCATAGAGATGGCATGTTATCTAAACCAATAGCATCCCATAAAGGCATTAGTTTTTCATGAAGATCCTTTGCAGTTTCCCAATCTTGATCAATAACAGCGTCCCATAATTTGACAGATGGACCTGGGGCAGCAGTTAAAATTGCTGCAATTGATCCTGGGGCTCCCAATTTGTACGATAAGTAAAGTAGAGCATCAACAGCACTAAAAATCATATTTTCTGGCTTTGCCCTTCTGATAAGATCAGCAAACAGTTTCATATCACCAGCACTTTGTTTAACCCCTAAAACACCAGGAACCTCGTCCATGATTCTCAAGAGTAAATCAGGAGATAAATAACACCAAGGTACAACATTATAAATCAGGATTGGTATTTGGCACTCATCGTGTATTTCTTTAAAATGCCTTACCATTGCATCGTCATCAGGCCTAAATAAATAACTAGGTGGTGTTATTTGAAGCGCTGAAACGTTTAGAGATTTTACAGATTTGCCCCTTGCTATCACCTCAGATGTTGAATTAGCAATAATTCCAGCAACCAAGGGAACTCTGCCATCCAACGAAGTTGCTGTTTCTGTCATTAGAGATAAGTATTCTTCTCTATTTAAAACATGTCCTTCGCCTGTACTTCCACCAGCGGCTAAACCATGAACACCATTCTCAATTAACCAGTCTACTTGGGGTTTTATCAAGTTAAGATCAATTTCTCCATTCATATTAAATGGAGTTGTAAAAGGTGCAATAATTCCTTTTAGATCACTCATGGTTTTCTCCTTTAAAAATTAATTTATTATTTTTTATTATAACTAAATTATATTTAATATAAAAAGTTAAAAGAACATAATAAGATAATTTTAGGAAAAAAACATATATGATTATAGACAAAGAAACAGAAATTTTTTTAGAAACTCGTGTCATAAATAATTCTAAATTACATCATTTATTAGATCCAATAGAATTGAGGGCTGAACGCTTAAGACAGTTGAAAGAGGACAACTTAATCCTCCCAAAAGTTTATAAAATTGAGAATATAAATATAAAAAGGGAATTTAACAAAGATGTTAAATTAAGATTTTACTTTCCTAAAAATATTAATAAAAAGACGAAAACTCCACTCATAGTTTTTTTCCATGGGGGTGGCTTCGTAATGGGAGACTTAGACACGCATGACTTTACTTGTAGGTCAATTTGTATTGAATCACAAATGATTGTAGTAGCAGTAGATTATAGTTTATCACCAGAATATAAGTTCCCATATGCAGTTGAAGAAGTTAAAGATGTTCTTAATAGTCTTCCAAATTTTGAAAATGATTTTTTAATAGATCTGGATAATATTTTTGTATGCGGAGATAGTGCCGGAGGTAATTTGGCCACAGTTTTGGCGATACATTCTAGAGACAAAAAAATTATTCCAATTCAAGGTCAGATATTGATATACCCATGCGTTGATCTTACTTTATCGATGCGATCTATGGATATTTTCTTGCAAGGTATGACACTAACTTTTGAAACTATGGATTATTTCATTAAGCATTATCTTAGAAACAGTAATGATGCAGTTAACTGGCAAGCATCACCTCTTTTTGCTAAAAATCTTCATAATTTACCTGAAACTTATATATTTGCAGCCGGCTTAGACCCACTCCTGGATGAAGGCATAGCTTATAAAAATAGATTAGAGAGCTTTGGTAATAAAGTGAGTTATAAATTATATGCTGGTCAAATTCATGGTTTTTTATCTAATTCTAAATATTTTCCTAAGGCTCTTGAATGTATAAAAGAAATAGGAAAGGCAGCAAAATCAATGGTTGTAAAAAGAGAATGTAAATGAAAAAAATTATTATATTTGGCGGTTGCGGGTTTTTAGGGAGTTGGATTGTAAATGTCTTTTTAAGAAAAGGTTATGATGTGACTATTTTTGATTTAAAAATTCAAAAAGAATTACTTGGTAATATATTAGAAAAGGACATTAATAAAATTAAATTCATCCAAGGTGATATTACAAAATATGAACAAGTAGAAGAAGCAACTAGTCAAATGGATCATGTGATTAATTTAGCTGGATTAATGACTCCTGATTGTAGTTCTAATCCTAAATTAGGTGCTCAAGTAAATGTTTTAGGTGCAATTAATGTCTTTGAGGCTTTAAAAAAACATAATATTAAATTTCTGGTTTATGCCAGTAGCGCTGGAGTTTTTGGTCAAAAAGATAAATATAATCCATTTCCAGAGACTCATTATGGAGCTTATAAGCTTGCTGTTGAGGGCTTGGCAAGAGCATATTTCAACGAATCTAATATTTCGAGTATTGGTATAAGGCCTTATGTTATCTATGGCCCCGGGAGGGAAGTTGGGGGAACTGCAGGCGTCACTTTGGCTTGTAAGGCTGCCAAACAAGGATATAACTATACTATAAACTTTTCAGGAAATGCTGGCTTTGTTTATGTTGAAGATGTTGCTGAAATAGTTGACATGTCAATATCCCAAAAACCTTTAGGGGCATTAACTTTTAACATCAATGGGATAACAACAGATGTTAAAGATTTCATAAATATAATTAAAAAAAATATACCTTTATCAAATATTGACTTGAAAGGGGATCAATTAAGCGTGGTAGATGAAATACTTGGTAATGAACCATCCAAAACATTTAAAAATTTTAAGTATACTTCTCTTCAAGATGGGATTAAAAAGACTATCGATTTTTATTGAGTTTTAGAAAGAAAAAATAAAATATGCCCTTAAATATTTCTTCAAACGCTAAGGGTATATTATTTATAATTGCCGCAATATCATGTTTATCTGTGATGGATGGTGTTACAAGATATTTGACTGATTATTACAATGTAATCTCAATTAATATGTTTCGATATTTTTTCTTATTTTTATTTGTAATTTCTATTAATAGTATTGGTAATAAAAGTGTTATTTTAGTTTCAAAGAGTAAATTTAAACTAATACAAATAATTCGTGGGACTATTTTAGCAGTAGAGATGTGCTTTGCTCATTATCTTTTTTTAAAAATAGGTCTCATAGAAACACATGCTATTTTTGCTAGTTGTCCTTTAATTGTTGCAGCTTTATCAGTTGTTTTTCTTAAAGAAAAGGTAGGTTGGAGAAGGTGGAGTGCTATTTTAATTGGTTTCATAGGTATTTTAATTATGCTTCGTCCAGGTACAAAAGTTTTTGATCCTTTATCCCTGATAGCACTGGGATGTGCTGTTGCCTTTGCTATCTATCAAATTTTAACAAGATACGTGTCTAGTGAAGATAGTCCAGACACAAGCCTTTTTTATACTGGTATTACAGGTTTTGTCATATTAGGTTCTGTAGGTCCTTTTTTTTACACTTCAGTTGATAATGCACATTGGATATGGATGTTGTTAGTTTGCATGCTTGGGGCAGGCGGGCACTTTTTGATGATTAATGCTTTTAAACATAGTGAAGCTTCAATACTACAACCTTTTACATATCTTCAGTTGGTTTTTGTTTCTATAATTGGTGTATTAATATTTAATGAGAAACTAGAAAGTGAGATTGTTATAGGTTCATTAGTTGTTATAGTTGCAGGTTTATTCACTTTCTGGAGAGAGTATATAAAAAACCAAAATAGTTAGGGAGCAAGCAATTGTCTAAACATAAATATAAAAATATTCTTCTAACAGGAGCGGCCGGCGCATTAGGCGAGCAATTAAGGGAAACTTTGTCTAAAGAATGTGTTTTGTTAAGGATTTCTGACAGGGTTGACTTGAAAAAAAAATTCAAAAATGAACAAGTAGAGCTTGCTGATTTATCTTCGCAAGAGGCAATGTTGAATTTAACTAAAGATATTGATTGTGTTGTACATATGGGAGGACAAAGCATTGAAGGTTCATGGGACAATGTTCTAAACTCTAATATTATAGGTATGTATAATTTGTATGAAGCCTGCAGAAAAAATAAAATTAAAAGAGTTATTTGGGCCAGCTCAGTCCATACTGTTGGTTTTTATCCACGATCAGAGGTAATAGATACTAAGGCTATGCCAAGACCTGATAGTAATTATGGTTTGTCAAAGGTGTTTGGTGAATCATTGGCTCAATATTATTGGGACAAATATAAATTAGAAACTGTGTCTGTAAGAATTTACTCATGCGTTGCAGAGCCCAAGGATCATAGAATGTTATCAACATGGCTTAGCTATGATGATTTAAGAAATTTAATGGTAACATGTATGAATAGCTCTAATGTTCAGCATTCAGTTATTTTTGGGGTTTCAAACAATGATTCCTTGTTAATTGATAACAAGTTTGCCAATCATATAGGTTATAAACCAAAAGATAATGCAGAAAATTATAGAAAAAAATTAGATGAAAAACTTGGGTTTGTAGATTCTCAAGACCCTCTTGTAACTACTCATGGTGGATATTTTGCTTCGGCAGGTCATTTTGATGACAATTAAATACTAGTTATATTTATTCTCTCAAAAATTAATTTTTAAGCTCTTCTGTGTTTAAAAACTATTTATTTGATGAAAATATAATCAAAAATTTAGTTTGTGAATTATTGTCGAGTGAATTTTAAGCAATAACTAAAATTCATAAGTCAAGCAAAAAAAAATTATTTGGATTTTTATTAATTTTTACTTGCGTTTCTTCGAATAATTAAGAAAGATACGAATCAATTGGAAACAATAATGTTTCTTTAAGTGGGTTATTTTCGGGGGACAATAAACTAACTTGATAATAGCCTTTTATTTTAAAATACTAGGGAGGAATTTTATGAAATTCAAATCTAGCCTTTTCGTGGGCGCTGTTGCATTAGCTGCAACTAGTTTAGTAGCCGTATCAGCAAATGCTGCAGATAAGCTACGTTGGAAAATGCAAAGTACTTGGGGAAGCCAGGTAGCAATCAACGGTGAGTCAGCTGTTTATTTCTCTAACAAAGTTAAGGAAATTTCAGGTGGTGATGTACAACTAAGGTTTCATGAGCCTAACGCTCTTGTTCCTTCATTAGAAGTTTGGGACGCTGTTAAGAATGGATCAGTAGATGCAGGTTATACAACACCTGGATATCATGCTGGTAAAATTCCAGCAGTTTCGTACTTTACTGCTGTTCCTTTTGGACCAGGTGCAAGT
>Ga0255758_10001535_pt1 | contig 23255 bp, 34 predicted proteins | sample 011ome_24_FD_179958 | JGI IMG/M metagenome (GOLD analysis project Ga0255758, IMG submission 179958) | Coastal salt marsh microbial communities from the Groves Creek Marsh, Skidaway Island, Georgia - 011513CT metaG (version 2) | ecosystem: Environmental > Aquatic > Marine > Intertidal zone >...
TTCTAAATTAAATTCTATTTTAGAAGAAACGGGAATTAAAGATATTCTCAATAGTATCGGGGGTATCGCATCTGGTGTTATGAGCGGTATCGGAGACATGGCAAATCAAATTGCAGGAGAAATCAGTAAATTAGTAAGCATGGCAGCAGATATTGCAAATAAATTGGCTGCACTTGGACTAGCTGGCGCGATGATGGATCCTTGTAAAATGGCAGTGTTATTAAACACTGGTTCTCCTGCACTTGCAGGAGCCGCGAGTCAATTAACTGCTCCAATAGAGTCTACAATACCAAATCTTAATATACCGACGGAACAGGATACGAGAGCTAATCCACAGGAAGTTTCAGCGATTATGGAATCAGCAAGGGATACTGCGTCCCGTGAAGTGGGTGTTCCGCAATCACCATTTGGCGCACTTGCTTCTCTTTATACGCCTTTCAGTGCATATTTACATAATCTAATTGGTACGGTAAGTGGAGTGTTTGGCGACACTTTAGAGAAAGTAGCAGGCGGTAATGTATTGAACGTCATATCAAATACATCTCCTAACAATTCTGTGTTGTCCAGTTTAAACAATATTACAGGTGATCTTCAAGGAACAATAGGCGATATTAGTACAAATGTACCAGCACTTATTTCAGGCAGCAATCTAGGAACACAAGTAGCCAGCCAAAATATTACAGGTTCTAATACTGACAACGAAGACTTTTCTTCTGGTGGCGCAGAAAGTAATATACCTGAATCAGAAGTGTATGATGATGCAATTTTAAGAAATTCTAGAGTAAGCAGCGCATCACGGGAACCATCTAGATCGGGACCAGAAAATACCGAAGTAACAAGAGTTGTAACAGAAACAACACCTGAAGGAACTGTATCCACACTTGAAGGACCTTCCAATCAGATTGCCAAAGCGCGTTCTCTTTGGAAAAAACAATACCAGGCACGTTATGGTAGAATTGTAAGAGATAGTAGAAAACTAGGAAGAGAAATTACAAAATATCTTAATGAAGCAAAATTCAGAACGCCTGCACAAAAGAATGAAGCGTCTGTATTAAGAGAGGATGTACAACGTATAGTGAGAGATACGACTAGCTATAACAAGTCACAACGTTCTAAGTTTGAGTATCGAAGCAACACGCAAGACCGCGATGAAAACAAAGAAAAAGAAATACTAAATGAATATAATACAGTGATGCAATCTTCTAACAATTTGTTCTTAGAACGAATGGAAAGTGAAGTATATGATGCACAGCAATTCTGGAACTCACTAAAAGGTCAGGCAATTTTAGGTTAATTAGATAAATACATATAATAAATTATCGGAGTAACTAATGCGTATTGACGAAATTACATCAATCGAAGAAGGTCCTAACGACCCACATATTTTTAAAGCAGTATTTCTAGCAGGTGGCCCTGGTAGTGGCAAATCTTTTGTTGCTGGAAATATGTTACGTGGTACAGGTCTAAAGACTGTAAACTCTGATGAAATCTATGAATACTTGATGACTAAAAAAGGCATGGACATGTCTGATCCAGAAGTTATTGCAAGTAAAGATGGGCAAGAAACTCGCAACAAAGCTAAAGACTTAACCAATAAACGTCAAGGCGATTTAGAGTCGGGTCGAGGTGGATATCTGCAAGGTCGTCTAGGTCTTGTCATTGATGGTACTGGCAAAGATGTTCAGAAAGTAGCAGCAACAAGTGAAAAACTAAAAGCACTTGGGTATGAAACAATGATGCTATTTGTTAATACAAGCGAAGATGTAGCACAAGAGCGCAATCAGAAACGTGCCAGAAGTATCCCAGCAGAAATGGTATCTAAGATGTGGCGTGCTGTACAAAACAATCTTATGAAATTCCAACAAGTATTTGGTGCAGCTAACTTTCACGTTGTAGACAATAGCGGCGGTCTTGAAGATCCAGAACGTAAAGAAAATTTCTTAGAAGTTACACGTGCTATTGATAAGTTTCTAATGAAATCACCATCGTCTCCTCAAGCAAAAGAGTGGTTGGCTTCCCACAAAAAATCATAAATGAATCATTGACTTTCCATCATAAATATAGTAAATTACTATTAACTAACGGTGGAACAGGACAACAATGGATCAAAGCATTTTAGAGCAATTCGAAAAATATCGTAAACAAATCGATATTGAAAAAATCCGACAAACACACATACATTATTGCACACCATGTTATGGAGGTCAGGTCACAGAACCTTTCTTTCGCTCATGGTCTAAAGCACACATGATGTATACAAAATATGACATCCCTTATTCAGTAACAACATCTGCAAACGAGTCTCTTGTATCAAGGGCTCGTTGTCACATGGTTGCCTATATGATGGCGAACCCAAAAGCAACACACTTGATGTTCATTGATGCAGACATCAATTTTGATTGTATAGACATTCTTCATATGTTACAACATGATAAAGACATTATTGTTGGTGCATATCCCAAGAAGGACTTGAATTGGAATATGATTAAAATGGGCGCACGTGCTAATGAAGATGTTACCACTAATGAATTAAAAAGTCTAGGCGCAAACTATGCACTTAATTTTGATTGGTCATATACTAGTGAAAACAAACCAGTTCTAAAGACAGAAGATGGTCTTATAAAATTAAAAGATGCAGCGACAGGATTTATGCTTATCAAGCGTGAAGTGATTGAAAAAATGATTGCTGCTTATCCAGAGCTATACTTTAATAATGACTTGAACTTAGATCCAGAGTTTGAAAAATGGACATATCTTTTCTTTGATTGTATGCACGAACCTGAATCAAAACGCTATCTGTCAGAAGATTATGCATTTTGTCGTAGATGGCAAGCAATTGGTGGTGAAGTTTGGCTCGATCCTTGTGTAAGTTTAGACCACGTTGGTCACTTTACTTTTAATGGTAATGTCGGAGCCCTTTTACGATAAATTTAAGATATGTCAAATGAAACACAAGATATCTGGTGTGTAAATGCATTTCATAGTTTATGTGGTATGAATGATGGTACTACTAAACCGTGCTGTATGTACGAGAGAGATTTGCCACATATAGATTACCCCAGGTTTGGTATAACACCGATAGAAGAACACATGAAATTCCATGAGTTTGTTGATGTGCAAACTGATATGATTAATGGTGTCAAACATTCAGCATGCCGCAAGTGTTGGGAAGAAGAAGATGCCGGACGTGAGAGTAAACGGATACGAGACAATAGGGCATACAAAGACTCTGGGGATAGCTATAACGGTATATCAAAACTAGAACTTAATTTGGGAAACACATGTAATATTAAATGTAGAACATGTCATCCTTCAACAAGTAGTACATGGTTAAAAGAATATCATAAGGTTTATTGGCCAAACGAACCTTATAAAAAATGGATCAAGGATTGGGATCAGTTTTTTAAATATTATGATGACGATAGTCCTTTTTGGGAAGATTTAGAAAATAAACTAGCAGATATAAAGCAGTTTGACTTTTACGGAGGTGAACCGTTTATGAGTCAGAAGATGTGGAAACTGATTAACACAGCAAGAGATAAAGGGCTTGCAAAAAATATACAGTTACAATATAATACTAATAGCACATTGTGGCCTGAAAATAATTTAGAATGCTGGAAAGACTTTAAGCATGTATTTTTAAGTTTCTCTATTGACGGTGTAAACGATAGATTTGAATATATGCGACACCCTGCAAAATGGGACACGTGTATTAGCAATTTTGAGAAAGCAATTGCGCTACGAGATAAACACAAAAACATAACCTTAGGTTGGTGTATAACGTTAAGTTCATTGAATGTATATTACCTACCAGAGACACTTGAATATTTTTGTAATTCGTATGATAAAGTAAGTATGTATCTTAACTTAGTACATGGACCTGAGCATTTTAATATTAGCACATTAGCACCTGAGTTAAAAGATGTAATAAGAAAAAGACTAACAGATTTAAAACAACAGTCTTGGTTGAATGATGATATAGCAAATCAAGTCGATGGTATTATAAATTTTATGAATACAGACAATTACAGTGATAAAAATTTTGATAGATTGTTAAGTCATATCGACACACATGACACGTATAGAAAAGAAAACTACTATGAGACATTCCCTGAATTTGGGGAGCTAATTAAAGCTAAATAGTTCTAATACAATGAACAAAATGAGGACAGAATTAATATGGGCGTATTAAATAAATTCAGCAAAGTATATGCGAGTAAACAAGAAGATGAAATGTCACTAGAGGACTATCTGAAACTTTGTAAAAAAGACAAACTAGCATATGCAACCGCTCCAGAAAGAATGCTTCAAGCAATCGGTGAGCCAGAAGTCGTAGACACAAGTTCAGACCCACGACTAAGCCGTATCTTTTTGAACAGAACTATCAAAGTATATCCTGCATTCAAGGATTTCTTTGGGATGGAAGAAGCAGTTGAACGACTAGTAGCATACTTCCGACATTCAGCACAGGGACTTGAAGAAAGAAAGCAAGTTCTTTATCTGTTAGGTCCAGTTGGTGGTGGTAAATCATCACTAGCAGAGCGACTAAAAGAATTAATGGAACAGCATCCAATCTATGTTCTGAAAGCAGGCGATGAAGTTTCACCAGTATTTGAAACACCATTGGGACTATTTGATCCAAAAGAATTCGGTGAGGATATGGAAAAGGAATATGATATTCCATCACGTTATCTATCAGGTCTACTATCACCATGGGCTGTTAAGCGACTAGAAGAATTTGACGGTGATATTACTAAGTTCTCAGTTGTAAAGATGTATCCATCTAAACTGAAACAAGTTGGCATTATGAAAACAGAACCAGGCGATGACAACAATCAAGATATTTCATCACTAGTAGGTAAGACAGATATTCGTAAACTAGAATACTTCTCACAGAATGATCCAGACTCATATGCGTTCTCAGGCGGTCTATGTCGTGGTAACCAAGGTATGATGGAATTCGTGGAGATGTTTAAAGCTCCTATCAAAGTTCTACACCCACTACTAACAGCGACACAAGAAGGTAACTATATGGGTACTGAGGGTATCTCGGCAATCCCATTTAACGGCGTAGTAGTTGCACACTCTAACGAAAGCGAATGGGAAGCATTCAGAAACAACAAGAACAACGAAGCGTTCTTGGATCGTGTTTACATCGTTAAAGTCCCTTACTGTCTACGTGTATCAGAAGAAACAGCAATTTACGACAAGATGCTTAAATCATCAGGTCTTGATGACAGCAAGTGCGCCCCACATACACTAGATATGCTTGCGCAATTCTCAGTTCTATCACGTCTGAAAGAGCATGTAAACTCAAATCTTCCTGCGAAGATGCGTGTATATAACGGGGAGAACCTACATGACGTTGATCCTAAAGCGAAGTCAATGCAAGAGTACAAAGATGTAGCAGGCGTTGACGAAGGAATGTCAGGTATGTCAACACGTTTCGCATTTAAGATCCTATCACAGACATTCAACTTTGACTCACATGAAGTAGCAGCAGACCCAGTACATCTAATGCACGTACTAGAAAATGCTATCAAGCGTGAACAGTTCCCAGAAGAAACTGAACAACGTCTACTAGGTTACATCAAAGACTATCTAGCAGTCAAATACGCAGAAGACGTGGGTAATGAAATTCAGAAAGCATACTTAGAAAGCTATAACGAATACGGACAAAACTTGTTCGACCGTTACTTAGATTATGCGGATCACTGGATTCAAAATATCGATTATAAAGATCCAGATACAGGCAATCTATTCGACCGTTCAATTCTAAATGAAGAACTAGAAAAGATTGAGAAGCCTGCTGGTATCGCAAACCCTAAAGACTTCCGCAATGAAGTAGTCAATTGGGTACTAAGAGCAAGAGCGAAGCACGAAGGTAACAACCCTCCGTGGACAGCATACGAAAAAATGAAAGAAGTTATCGAACATAAGATGTTCGCTGGCACAGAAGAACTACTACCAGTGATTTCATTTGGTAGCAAGAAATCAAAAGACGACCAGCAGAAGCATGATGATTTCGTATCACGTATGACTGAAAAGGGTTACACAGAACGTCAGGTGAAACGACTAGTAGAATGGTATATGCGTGTCCAAAAATCTAATTAAAGGACGATAACATGCCTAACAATACTATCATTGATAGACGTAAAAATCCAGGTGGTAAAAGTTCGGGGAACCGTCAAAAGTTCCTCAAACGCACCAAGGATGAAATTCGCAAAAGCATTCACGAAAAACTAGGTAAACGCTCAATCAAGGGTTCTGGTGATGACCAAGACGTAACTATTACACGTAAGGGTATCAACGAACCACAGTTCGGTCATGATCCGCAATCAGGTTCACGTGATATTGTGCTACCCGGAAACGAAGACTTTGTTGAGGGTGATCTGTTACAGAAGCCAAAAGGTGGCGGTGGTGGTAGCGGACACAAAGGTTCTCCTGATGGTGAAGGTGAAGATGATTTTGAGTTTGCTCTATCAAATGACGAATTCGTTAATATCTTGTTCGAGGACTTAGAACTTCCTCATATGATTTCTAAAGAAAATAAGATGGTTGAAAAAATGGAGACACATCGTAGTGGCTACACTAACGACGGTAATCCAGCACAACTTAATTTAGAGAAATCAATGATTAATTCTATGGGTCGTAGAATTGCTCTACAGAAGCCCAAGATGAAAAAGATTAGAGAGTTAGAAGCACTACTTGAAACAGAAGAAGATGAAGATAAGCGTTTAGAGATTGAAGAAGAAATTCGTAAACTCAGAATACGTGCGAGAGCCGTTGCTTTCATTGATCCAGTAGATTTAAGATATAACAACTTTACTTCAACGCCCAAACCAAGTTCTCAGGCTGTTGTATTCTTTATCATGGACGTATCAGCATCAATGACACAAGAGCATAAAGATTTAGCAAAGCGTTTCTTTATGTTGCTTAACTTGTTCATTTCTCGTAAGTACAAACGTGTAGACGCAGTATTCATTAGACACCACACACAAGCTAAAGAAGTAGACGAAGAAGAATTCTTTAGAGGACGTGAGAGTGGTGGTACTGTTGTAAGTAGTGCTTTTGAACTTGCTAAAGATATCATGTCTGAACGTTACTCACCGAGCGAGTGGAATGTATATTTCGCACAAGCAAGTGACGGTGACAACTGGTCAGACGATAATAATAAGCTACTAAATATTATACAGAACGACATACTTCCTGTAACTCAGTTCTTCTCTTACATTGAAGTTGGAGAACCTCGTAGCACAGGAGGTTGGGGTGGCGCATATGCACAGGAACAACTGTTCGGAGTATATCAGGGTATTGTAGAGAAAAATGCAAACATGGTATCAGAACGAGTTATTAAACCTACAGATGTATACCCAATATTCAGAAAAATATTTGCTAAGGATAAGAAAGAAGCATGAGTAAACTATTATATAGCGGTTCACATTGGGATTTTGACAAACTGTATTCAGTCATGGATGCGTGTGAAGAAATCGCTATCAATGATATGGGACTTGATTGCTTCCCAAACCAGATTGAAATCATTACAGTAGAACAAATGTTAGACGCATACAGTTCTGTTGGTATGCCACTAATGTATAATCATTGGAGTTTCGGTAAGAGTTTTATTTCTAATATGCAGCAATATACAGCAGGCCGTATGGGGCTTGCGTATGAGCTTGTTATCAACAGTGACCCATGTATCAACTATCTAATGGAAGAAAATTCAATGACTACACAGGCGCTTGTGATAGCACACGCAGCGTTTGGTCATAATCACTTCTTTAAGAACAACTATCTGTTCAAGCAATGGACATCACCAGATGCTATTGTTGACTATCTACTGTTTGCTAAGAAGTATATTAGAGAATGTGAAGAACGTTATGGTGCTGAAATTGTTGAAGAAACACTTGATGCGTGTCATGCTATTCAGTATCAGTCAATCAACAAATATAAACGCCCACCAAAGTTAAACGCAAAGCGTGAAATAGAAAAGCAACGTGCTAGGAGTGAATACTTACAGTCACAAGTAAACGAGTTATGGAACACAGTTCCTAAACAGTTAAAAGAAGAAAAAGCAAAAACAAAAACGTGGCCCTCAGAGCCAGAAGAAAACCTACTATACTTCTTAGAAAAGCATTCACCCGTTCTGCGCCCATGGCAGCGTGAGCTATGTCGTATTGTAAGACGTATTGCACAATACTTCTATCCTCAGTATCAGACAAAAGTAATGAACGAAGGCTTTGCTTCATTTACACACCACTATATCTTTAACGAGTTATACAATCAGGGACGTGTAGATGATGGTGCAATGATGGAGTTCTTTAAGCTACACAGTGCAGTTCTATATCAACCTAACTTTAATTCACAGCATTATAGTGGGTTCAATCCATATGCTCTTGGCTTTGCTATTCTTAAAGACGTACAACGCATGTGCGATGAACCAGACAAAGAAGACGAAGAATGGTTCCCGCATATTGTAGGTCAAAACTGGCGTGATGTCATTAAAGACATCGTAGCAAACTACCGTGACGAGTCAGCAATTCTACAGTTCCTAGGACCTAAAGTGATTAGAGACTGGAGACTGTTCACACTACATGACGAAGAATACTATGATGATTACGCAGTGACTTCTATTCATAATGAGCGTGGGTATAAGAAGATTAGAAAAGCATTGTCACAGCAATATGTAACAGCGGCTATGATACCTGACATTCAAGTAACAGAAGCAGATATTGCAGAAAGCCGTGAACTAACTCTTACACATTATTCATTTAATGGCAAGAGACTTCACAAGGGTGATGCTGAACAGGTATTAACACATGTTCAGAAACTATGGGGTTATGATGTAAAACTTCATAGTGAGTATAATGATAAAACTTTAGACGTATACGAGTGTAGACGCAAGAGAAAATAATGTTCGCAAAGCAATACAAACCAGGAGATACTGTTCCAAGAATGAATAGTGTTTGGTTTGTTATTCTACATGGTCATGTTATAAGAACAGTTAAACTTGAATACGAAAGTAAATTCCCAGAACTAGAAGATGCTAATATGCGATATATCGCCTATGGTTAAAAAGCACACCCGACGGTGTGCTTTTTTATTGGCGTCTGAGGATCTAATTAGTTACCACGAATTTTTTTAACTTGCATCATACATGCTTTTGCTTCTGCATTGTAGCCTAAACGTGCAAGTTCTGATGCTGCACGTGCATAGCCTGCTACTTCACAGAAGTTCCAAAAACCTCTGCCTAGGCCTTGTAGTGGGTTTACAATTGTGTTCATTACTAGTGTTGACATTATACAAATCCTTTCAAGTTGTCGTTTGCTGTTACACGATAGTCATCTGCTTTTACCTTTTTTGGTTTAGTGTATGATGATGTTGCGATATCAAAAATCTCACCACGTGTGATGCCGATATCCCACAGTTCTTTGTCTGATAGTTCGTGTAGCTCTTTAATTGTTTGATTTACCGATGAACGGTATTCTAGTGACGCTTTTACGTTTGCGACAAACGCACGGATTTTATTAATCATAATGTAACTCCATTAATGTGTGTGTATGATGGCGATCTGCCATTGTGTGTAATCATATAGTTATAAGCAAATTCCCAGTCATTTCTGTATTCTGTTTTTGCCCATGTCATTAAGTCATTGCGATAAGTGGCAGACTGTCTGCGTCCGCCAAGAAGTTTCGCTAGACTTCCGAAAAAGTTTAGTGTCATTTTATATTCTCCATTTGTTCGGATGCTTAAGGAAAGCAATACCCTGGTCTCTGCCAGCGTCACACCTTTTATCGGATGGGATATCCGCTTGTCTTTCCAAGTGCCACTCATTTTTTCTAAGCTGAGGTCGCTTTGTCTTCAATATTATTTATACTAAAGTAGCACGAAAAAAGATCAAAATCAACTGCGAATCACGAATTCCCGTTATGCGTTTAGTGCAACTGTGTCAAGTTGTCAAGCTAAAATAAATACTTGCATTCATTGGACAGTTGTGTTATAATTTACTTAAATTAATGGAGGTGTAGTATGGCTACAGTGATGTGTGCGAAGTATGGAAAAGAAATGCCCGCACTAGAAAAACAACCATTCCCAGGCGAAGCAGGGAAGCGTGTACTAGAAGAAGTTTCAGCGAAAGCGTGGGACGAGTGGCTAGGCATTCAGACAATGATTATTAACGAAAATCGTCTAAACATGATGGACCCAGATGCACGTAAGTTTCTATCAGAACAGCGTGATAAGTTTTTGTTTGAAGGTGAAGAAGTAGATTTACCTGATGACTTTGTAGATCCGTCTATTCCAAGGCTAACTTAATGAAACTGTGTTATAAGGACATAGCGCCTGCAGCCGAGAGAAACGGAAACGGTTCTATAAAAGGCGGCTGGGTTTTTGAAAAAATGGATTATGCTGCACTTACGATATTGAGTGAAGAATATATCTATGATTTAGAGAATGTCGGTACTGCTACTAGTAAGGCAGACATACAATTCAAGTTGCCTGTTTATCCACACGATTATGTCGAAATATATTCAAAGATTTCTAATATATCGCCGTCCACATTTTCTATATATGTAGAATGTATGACAAGAAAAAGAAAATCTACTGAGTGGAATTTAGCAGCTAAGGCAAATTTCGATTTTGTACTGATTGAACCCGATAAAAGAAAAGTTTTAAGAATACCGAAAGAGAAAATAGATGCAATTAAAGGGTAATGTATTAGTAACTGGTGGTGCAGGCTTTGTTGGACGTGAAACTGTAAAGTTATTGCAGCGTAACGGCTATGGCGTTACAGTATTAGATAAAGCAGAAAAACCAGAAGACTTTCAAAATGTAAAGTATATTCGTGGTGACTTACAGAACGCAGCGAAATGCGTAATTGCTTGTGCTGGAAAAGACTTTGTTATACATCTAGCGGCAAAGCCTCGCATTCCTGAAAGTTTTGTTGATCCTGATTCGTACTTTGACGATAACGTAACCGGCACAAAGAATATTCTTACAGCAGCTAGTGCTGTTGGTGTTCGTAAGTTTGTGTACTGTTCATCGTCAAGTATCTACGGTAATAACCCACCTCCGCACAAACCTTATCACAAGCCAGACCCACTAAACTATTATGCTATGACAAAATTGTTTGGTGAACATCTGTGTAAGCAATACAAAAATATGTTTAACTTAGATTATACTATTCTACGTTTCTTTACAGTGTATGGACCAGAACAACCCGGCTGTGATGATAAAGGGTTAATGATTGCTAAGTTTGCTAGACTCGCTAAAGAAGGGAAACCACTGACAGTTCATGGTGACGGAGAATTACGCAGAGATTATATTCACGTAAGCGATGTAGCAGCAGCAATCGTAGCAGCCGTAGAAACACGTGTAAAGAGTGAAATCTTTAATGTTGGTACCGGGCATAATATTTCTGTTAATTCAGTTGTTGACATTCTGCGTGAGTTTGTTCCTGATCTACAAGTAGATAATGTTGACGTGTTAAAAGGGTATGCGAAAGAAACTCTTGCTGATATTTCTAAAGCAAAGAAACTATTAGGATGGTCTCCTAAAATTTCACAAGCAGATGGTATAAAGGAATATTATAAGAATGTTTTCTCTTAATAAATACACGCATGAAACATGAACAATATCACGTAAGAGAAAAAGGCAACGAAGAAAAAGCAATGCTATGGAGTGTTGCTATTATTTCTATTTTCATAGTATTAGAATTAGTAGCAGCCATAATGTCCAATTCATTAGCACTGTTCTCTGATGCTTTACACCTATTAACAGATGCGTTTGCGCTTTCTATTGCCCTAATGGGATTTGTAGTTGCACGTAAAAAACCAACAGATACATACAGTTATGGTTATGGTCGTAGTTCTGTAATTGCTGCATTCGTTAACGCACTAATGTGGTTTGGTATATTTGCTTATATTATTTACGAAGCTGTACATAGATTATTAAACCCTTATACGATTGACATATATATTATGATGCCAGTTGCTGTTGTGGGATTGATTGTAAACTTGATTATATTCAAGGTTTTACACTCTAATCATAACCATGACAATATTAATATGCGTGGTGCTATATTACATGTCATTATGGATATATTGGGAAGTATAGGTGCCATCATTGGTGGTATTGTAATATACTTTACAGATTGGTACACGATAGATGCAATCATATCTGTTCTATTAGCAAGTCTAATACTACGAAGCGGGTGGCTATTATTATTAGATGCATATCGTATATTAATGATGGGTAAGCCTGATAGTATTACACACAATGATATACAGACTGCCATTCTAACAACAGTTTCTGGTGCAGCAAATGTACATCATATTCATGTGTGGGAATTAAGTAGTGGACAAATAGCATTGACTTGTCACATATCGATACTAGATGATACAGATTGTAACACAGCATTGTATGAATGTAAAAAGTTATTAGGTGATCGTTTCAATGTTGTTCACTCCACTATTCAAGTAGAACACGGAAACAAATGCCCAGACGAGGAATTATTTTATGACATTTAAATTAGTAAAAGAAGATGATCCTATTTTAAAACAAAAATGTGAAGAACATATTCTTTCAGAGCATACCGAACCATTAGTATATGATATGATTACACTGATGCAAGCGCACGATGGTATCGGTCTTGCTGCTCCTCAAGTTGGTGTAGCAGAACGCTTATTCGTTATTGGCCACAAAGATACGGGGTTTGTTGTTTGTATTAATCCTATCTTATATGAACTAGAAGAAGCAGAAGAAGAAAGTTTCTTAGAAGGGTGTCTAAGTTTTCCGCACCTTGAAATGAAAGTTAGACGTAAGAATAAAGTAGCACTTGAATTTACAGATTTAAAAGGTAATAGAAAAGTTAATGAGTTCAGCGGCGTTTGGGCACAGGCTGTACAACATGAGTGTGACCACTTAGAAGGCATTACGTTTGACCAACGTGTAGGTGATACTGTTCTTTCAATGGCTAAGTCTAAGCGAAGAGAGAAAATGAAGCGTAAGACAAGAGCGGCTAAACGTAAGGATACGTGATGGATTTTCAAAACACAAAGCTAGTTGCATTCGGTGATAGTTTTACATTTGGGCAAGGCGTCCATCCAATTCCTACTGAAACGAGCGACCGCGTCCAATTGAATTGGAAAGAAGCATGTAATACTGTATCATATGCATTTACTGTAAAAAATTCATGCAAGTTCGGATCGTATGAAAACTATTGTATTCCAGGAAATTCAAATTCTGGTATACTGAATACTATGCGTATGTATTATGAGAATAACAAAACAAATAAGAATGTTACATATTTAATAGGTCTAACTCACCCAGATCGTGATATGATAATGCGCGGAATAGACCATTCAAAAACATATGATACATTAGACTTTTCTTGGTCTAATTGGTTAGAAGGACATACACAGAGTTTAAAAAACAAAAAAGCACAAGTTAAAACTGGCGGCTGGGATTCTCCATTGTACCATAGTTTATCTCGGCGTTCAATGGAAGAGTGGATGATGTACTATTGGAATAACTTTACAATTATACTTAAACATTCTGAATTTTATTTTTCATTAATTGATTTCTTAGAAAAAAGAGAAATAGATTATATATTGGTTGATGTTATCAATGACGTTCTATATAGAATCGAAGAGCGTATGATTCTAGACAAAATAAAAAATGCAGGTTGGCGAGGTTTTTTTGAAAAGAATTTTAATTTTGATGAACAAGTACGTATGTATGTCAAACATGCAAAATCTAATAAACGCTACATGAACTGGCATTCGTTGCAGGGATTTAAGTATTTTCCACAAACAGATGTCACGACACGTGCACCGGCATTTATTAATTTGAATCATATGCTTAGTGAGTATGGCGTTTGTGAGCATAATAATATGCACTACTTCAAATCCGAAATACCGGATGACTTTCATTGGAATCAAAAGGGAAATAAATTTGCTGGGCGTGCCGTAGCAGATTTTATGTTAAAATATTATACAGGATAAATTATAATGAGTGACATTTATAGACAATATGCTGCATTGGGGAAACCCGGGACAGCAGAAACAAAAAGTAAAAACCCAAACAGAGTATTGGGTGGTATTCGCGGAAGCGGTACCGAAACACTTTCAGTTGTAACAGAAGACGGAGTAGAGCAAAAGCTACCTTCATTAAATTATGTTAAAGGACTGGAAATGAAGATACAGGATCTTAATGAGAAGGTCCGTATGTTAGAACGACTTGTTAATAGGAGGTAATTATGATTAATTGGATCACAACACGATTAACAGAGCGCACATCATGGGATGGTATTGTACTAGTGGGTACAGGCATTGCTATGATTATTGCTCCGATGGATTTAATTGCATATGGTATGATCGCTTACGGTGCTTGGACTATCTGGAAATCTGAATAATAATGAATAGTAAAAACAAATTTCTATGCCCCATGCCATGGTCTCATGTAAAAATGAACGTGCAGGGACATATATCTCCATGCTGTGTATTTGACATATCTAAATCACCAAAGGATATGCCTCCACTACCTCAAATACGGGATGGTGTCCAAGCAGGTATGGAATCAGAATACATGGAACGTATTCGTGAACGTATGAATTCCGGTGAGAGATTACCAGAATGTGAGCGTTGCTATATCGCAGAAGAAAACGGGGTTGGCAGTCATAGGCTAACATGGAAAAGATTTGATGAATTTATAAACACTGAACCTAAGGTTAGGTTTCTAGAGACTGCATTTAGTACACATTGTAATATGGCGTGCAGAATGTGCGGTGAAGAGTTTAGTTCTAAATGGAAACTCATTAACAATCCAGGAATATCACCAGATACGTCAGTTGATAATTACGATATAGAATTTTATGACTTCGACTTTTCTGAACTGAGAATTGTTAAAGTGTTAGGCGGAGAACCACTATTAAGTAAAGACCATGACTTATTTTTAGAAAAATTAGTTAAAAAAGCTAAGAATCCAGAAGAGGTTGCTTTAATGTATCATACAAATGGTAGTATTTTTCCTAAAACTAGAATATTAGAACTTTGGAAAAAAGTAAGAACAGTTGTAGTAGCATTAAGTATCGATGGTCATGGTAAATTAAACGAATACTTACGTCCAGGTGCAAGCTGGGAAACAATTAAAAGAAATATAGAAAAATTTAAAGAATTAGATAATGTACATGTCAAATGTTGTGCTGCAATCAACGCAATGAATATTATGCATATAACAGATTTTTGCAGATGGCAAGTTGACACGTTCGGATCTACGCAAGCAATGGTTGTTGTTACTATTCCAGAGTATATGGCAATTGAAAATATGACAGACGAATTAAAAGTAAGAGCAAAGTCAGAACTCGATAGAATGGTTTCAGAATTTCCTGAAACTAAAGGATTTAGAGATTGGTGTTTTCAGGTAATGGATAAAGTAGACGGTGATATGTCATTTGAAAAAATTGCAGATGCAGAGAAAAGACTTGATGAATACTTCGGACAAGATTTTTGGGATATTAATCATAGTTAGCGTTCACATAACTGTTACAAACTAAATATGTTTATCAACGAAAGGACAACCGATGACAACCGAATTTCGTAAGGAAGCATATCGAAGATACTGGCTAATTAAGGGACATCTAGCATGTGACGATTGGCAAGAAGAAGACATCATAAAAATGAGTGACAGCTATTTAGGCAGACTTTGGTGCATGTACCAAGGTGAGGACATGTCTATATGGGAAGAAGGCTTTGACGAAGCATGGAGGGCTTTAGGCTATGGCGAGTAGAAAACTAGAAGAACTAAGTGAAGAAGACCTCTCTTTTATAGAGAAAATTTTAGGACAAGAATTTAGCAGACAAAATGAACGCATCTCAACTTGGAAAGCTAAGAACCATTATGAACATCCTACACATGAAACAAAGAAAATAGCACGTATCATGGACGCTATTCGTAGTGAAAAAAGCTACAAACGTAATATAAGTATCAAATGGTAATATTGTAAGTTAATTATTTAGCCTCTGTTGATAAATACAGATAGAGGGACATAAAGATTCCTCTAAGAGGATTAGGGATATCAACCTTTTGATGGAGATATTTCTAATGACAACATGGAACAACGGCAAGTATATTTTACTTAAAGGTTTCGCAAAAAAATTCTGCGATATCAATAGCTTCTCTAACTTAGTAGAAAATTCAGTATGTGTTAACCACATTCATAATGACGGTGGCAGTCTGAGTAGCCTGATGATAGGTACACAAAATCCTATACATGATTTTCTAATGGAAAGTAAACAACTAATTGAATCAGCGGTGGAAAAAAAGTTCAAACTTGAAAATTTAGACATGAAATTTTCTGGAAATCTTATGAATTTCAGGGATGGGATTGATATGCATAATGATTGGTTTGATTTGAATAAAACGCATCATCCTGATGCTATTGTAGCACGAGGAGTTCTTTCTCTTAATCCTACATATGTATTTGGTACAAATGCATACTTATCTTCTGACCCAGAGACATTCGTTGGTGAGTTTGGTGGATATCCAGGTGACTTATTTATTTTTAAATGTTCGCCTGACAGCTGGCACTCAGTTGGGTTTAAAAAAGAAAGACATCCCCCAAGATATTCAATGAATATAACATTTAGAGTGAAGAAATAAAATTGTTGCATAAAAATCACAACTAGTACCTATTTTATAAAAATGTCTTGTATCTACAGCATTTTTAATATATATTAAGATAAGTAATAACTGATGGGCAGTTTTCGCTGCCCATTTTTTCATGTAAAAAGGAAATTATAAAAATGAAAACACTACTAGCAACAGTAGCCGCAACGTTTGTGGCAACAGCAGCATTCGCAGAAGACGGACTATCATTCGGTGGCGAAGTTAAAGGCGAAGCAAACTTCACAAAAGAATCAGAGACAATCACCCTGACACCAGAAATGACATATGGTATTTCAGGTTTTGACATCACAGCGTCAACAGACCTAACACTGTATAATAATAAACTTGTTATTTCAGACACACTAGATACACGTCCAACATTGGACCTAGAAGTATCATACTTCCTACGTGAAGACACAGAACTAACACTAGGTACATCATACAACTTCGAAACAGAAACACGTGGTGATGTTGTAGCAGGCATCTCATTCAAGTTCTAATTCTGAATTTAGAATGAAGTAATTAAAGGGAGCATTGCGCTCCCTTTTTTTATAAATACAGACGAAACATAAAGGGGGAGATAATAAAATGGTTATATCGGCAGCATTACTTGAATTACTTTCAGTATACTACATGTGTGATTACATTGCTACTACACGTATGATGAGTCAAGGCGAAGTAGCAATGTGCAGTGATGTTTACACAGAAATTAAAGCAGAAATATCAGGATTAAATCCTAATGATCCGAAACAAAATGTTCAATCGTATCTTATCTGGAAAGAATGGGAAAAAGAGAACGCAGAACTCGTTAGAGAATTAAAAGAAAACGCAAAAGAAGTTCTTGACAATAACTAATCATTATGTTATAAATATAGAGTTAGCGTTGAAGCAATGTGGACACATACTGGACCCAGCGACTCCACCAAAAGAGGAGAAGGAAACTATGAACGACTTTGAACAGTTTCCACCAATCGAAGGCAATAACACAAGTATTGCATGTCCTATGATTATTATTGGAATGATAGTTGTTTCTGTATTAATTTTCCTTTTTTGATGGGGTCGATGCGACTCCACCATAAGCACACCGTAAGTAACTTAGATTACTTTTTAAATCGATGAAAAAGGGTGACAAATTGTCACCTTTTTTCTTGACAATAACTAATCATTATGTTATAAATATAGAGTTAGCGTTGAAGCAACGTGGACACATTCTGGACCTGGGGGCGGTACCCGGCGACTCCACCATAAGCACATGAGGATATAATGAATTGGGATTGGCACTGGATTAGTTGGTTTAAAGGAACTCCTTTTCAATGGGGCGAATTTAGATTAAATAGTGGAAATCCTTATAAAAGTTATAGGTTTGGACCATTACTTATTCGTGTGTTTATGAAGGGGTCGAAATAGGATCGACAGGTGTGAATATTGAGTGGAGTTAACCGTGGTGACTTACGATATTCGGTCAAACTTTATAACTGCAAACACAAACGCAGCGCCAGCAATGGCATTAGCGGCTTAATTTAAGCACGTGGGGGTGGGTACTACCTAGCAACAGAAGTGCCACTTTACACACATACACAGGAGAAACGAAATGTTTGATGTAAAACAAATGACAGAAATGGCAGAGAAATTTGCTGAACTACAAAAGAATTATGGCGTTAAGCCAGAAGAATTCGCAAACGCATTAGCAAAAATGGTACCAAGCGCACCAGCAATGCCAAAAGTAAAATTCAATAAAAGCGGTTTTGAAATTCGTGCAGAAATGCTAGAACTTGCATCATCTCAGATGTGGCAAGACTATCATGCTAAACTGGGTGCATACGAAACGTCAGTATCAAAAGAAGATGGCGAAGTAGTCACTAAAGTGGATTTTCCAGCAGCGCCTACAACAGAAGCAATTTTAGAAGCAGCAGAAAAATTTTACAACTTTGTAAACGACAAGAAATAACTTAAAGAGAGGGCGAAGTATGACATATGTAGTAACACAGGATTGTATCAAATGCAAATACACAGATTGCGTAGAAGTATGTCCTGTTGATTGTTTCTATGAGGGTGATGAATTTCTAGTAATCAATCCAGATGAATGTATTGATTGTGGTGTCTGTGAACCCGAGTGTCCAGCAGGTGCAATCATTCCTGATACTTCGCCCTTGTTTACTCAACGACTATTTGATATTAATAAGAAATGGTCAGAGGAGTGGGAAGTTATTACAGAGAAAAAAGATGCTCTACCAGGAGCAGATGATTTGAACCCTGAGAAGGGTTATACAGAAGATAAAACACATTTACTAGATGATTACGATTAATAACCCACAAGAATATCATTTAGAAACATACCAAGACTTTATTGACGTTAATAAAGCTATTGACAATTACCTCGGTACAAAGACATATATGTATCGAGGTACACTTAAATCTATATGTCAAAATTTCTTTCCAGACAGAGACCACCCGAATGCAATAGATTATATTGTAAATACTTTATTCAAAGATGGCGACACTGTAATAAGCAATGACGCAATGCTGACTGGTAGAGACTTAGAAAAGATTAATACATTTGATGTACTATTGCGCTCTATAAACGAGCATGGTATAAAGAACCCGCTGAGTTTAAATTATTTCAAAACTAAAAAGTGGGGAACACATCCTGGAAACTCACGTTTATTTTTTGAAGATTATTATACAGATGATGTATTGGGAATGGTAACTGACTATTCTAATACAATCAAAGAAGATTATCCGCACTTAGATTTTTTAGAACTAGAAGATTGTGAATTTGATATATCAGAGTTACATATTCTTTTTAAGTCAACAATCGATGGAACTCCGAATACTATAAGAATACCAGCAGGTGTAGACTATATAGAATATAAAGAATTAACAGAGGGTCCATACTTAGAATTAGGTGATCCAACTAGGTATGACCCACCAAGGGTATATCAGTTGAAAAAGAGTAAATACGTTACAGTAGATGATAATATCACATTAGAAAAATCAAACGACACTTGGAAGTTTTACAAATGATTACTCTTATGAATTATAAAAAAATGAATACTCCGACATTTGACTGTTATACATTTGATAGTATAGTAGAAGATTCAGTTTTAAAATCCGCAGTTGCATCTTCGGTAATATTTAAATGGGGTTTAATTGAAGGCAAACGCACAGATAAGAACTATCGTATCTGGATGAATAATTATGAAATTCAATCATTTAAGAATATATGTTTTAAGTTTGATTCATATGATACTAAACAAATGTTTTCAGACATCACCGGAGTAGATTATACAAATTGTAGAACACGTATTGAATTATGCAAAGATGAAGCAGGCAGTTGGTTACATAATCATTATGATGATAAAGCAAAACTATTCACGTTGCAACTATATCTAAGTGATAGTTTAGTTTCTACAAAATTTGATAGTACGCAATCTAAAGCCAAAATTGGTTCTGGATGGTTCTTTTCTAATACAGGAAAAGAATTGCATGGTTTACCAGAATTACCACAAAGACGAATTTCTATTATTGTAAACTATGTCGATGACACTTGGCGTGATGGGAGTGTTCTAGTATGAGAGTAGTAAAGTATTCTGATCCATGGGACTATTTCGAAGTACATGATTTCTTTGGAGATCAAAAGCACTTTAATTATATAGATGGATTTTCTAAAACTCTACCAGAAAAAGAATGGCGTAATATGACAGTAGTACGTGAAGGTAGAGTGTATGAATTATTGCTTGATAGAATGCGTAAACTATGTGATGAAATAGAATTTGATTTAGACTTAAAAAACAAACACGAATTTACAGTTCAGTTTGATAATATCAGGCCTGGCTGGGCATACGACAAAGTACATAGTGATAACCCTAAGAAGTTTGTAACGTTTGTTTTAGCTTTATCAGAGCAAGGAACAGGAACTAAATTATATACACGTGACCGTTCAACATATGTTAAAACCACAGACTGGATTAGAAATGGTGGCAACGGTTTCATACGTCAAGATGATACTTGGCACGACTTTGATTCTCATGGTTTGACACGTATGCGTAGAACAGCAATATGTATGATAGCAGAACAAGGATGGGATCGTGTATAAGGATAGTAATGAACGAACACAAGACTACCTAGCAAACTTTGAAGAAAACGAAGTTATTAAAAAGCTAGTAGGAAAGACTGCTCCAGTTATCGTAGATGTTGGTGCTAATATTGGGCAGACAGTACAAAAAGTAAAAGGTATATGGCCTAATAGTACTGTTCATTCTATAGAACCAATGCGAGAGCAATACGAAACATTAGATAGAAAAACTCGTCATTATACTGGAGTGAAAACATATAATGTTGCTCTAGGCGGTTATAATGGACCTAGAACGTTCTATGTAAGTGAGCATCAAAATATGCTTAGTGGATTTTATGAATTAAATCCCGATAGCAAAGACAGTGTTGCACTTAATTCACCTGAACCAGCACACGACAATTTTTTAAATCAAAGTGAGATAATCGTTGACTGTTTAACTTTAGATACATGGGCAGAAGAAAATAATGTCACCGAAATTGATTTATTAAAGATGGATGCGCAAGGTGCAGAACCTGATATATTACGTGGTGGCAGAGGAATATTACAGAACACACGTGTAGTAATAACTGAATTAATGTTTTATGATTTATATAAAAAGAAGAATTCATTCTATGAAATTGAATCGACATTGATTCCATTGGGATTTGAGTTATTTGACATAGGACATGTTAGTAAAAATCCTGTAACAGGAAGAACAGATTGGGTGGATGTTATATATGTTAAATAATAATATAGAACAGAGAAAGAAAGACTTATTATTAATTATTAGAGTATTAGAAGATTATCTCGGAGTACATGACGCTAATCGAACACATAACAGTGTCAGATTAAGTGAAAACATGTTTTCAGTAAATCCGTTCAATTCTAGAATCACAAAAGGATTGAAATTAGAACATCTAACTGACCTGAGTTATAATGAAGACGCTGACGTTTTTGATAGAGAAATTCCTCCAATGATTTATAGAACACATAAAGCATATTATAACAATTCTGATTTAAATTATTTTATACATTTTCATGATCCTGCAGTAATTGCAGTAGCAAATAGGGACGAGGGATTAAAAAAAATATCACAAGACTCATTGATGATTCATAGACACGTATATCATAAAAAGTATACAGGTTTGTTTGATGATCATTTAACTCATGACTTTACCGATGTATACAAAAATACAGGAAAGACAGTTATATTAATGCAAGGACATGGTGGGTTAATAATGTCAAAAACAGTAGAAGATGCATTATTAAAAAGTTATATGTTAGTGAGAGCATGTAGAACACAAGTATTAGATTTTAATTCTAATATAGATATGCCTGATGATGATTTCGATGATGAATTAAATGCTATTGTCGGACAAAATATGTACAATTCGTTTATGAATTATTATGGTGACAGCTTATGATTAAAGATGAATATAGACATCTATATAGATTTGATTATCCAATAGATAAAGAATCTCTTTATAGAGAAAAAGAAGTTATGGAAAGTGATGAAACTACCATACTTTATACTGTAAACAAAGAACTATTAGAACAAGTAGCCAATGGCAGATACGTAGAGGGCGGAGATGAAATCTTTCCGAAATATCACGACTTAGCGGATGAACAGCGATGGGATGAAATCGACAGTTGGACTATTCGTGCATTTGGTATGGGTAAAAATTACAATGAATACGAAGCATTCCAAAAATGCCATGAAATGAAACGTATATCAGAAGAATTAACACGTGTTGTTGGATCGGCTGGTGGTAATAATATGGTTCCATATTTTTTGATGCAGGAGCAAAATACAGAAGTTCCGCCACATATTGATATGGGATTTAAATGTGCTATTAATATTATTATAGATGGGGATCAAACTCCTATATATTTTAGGGATGACGATGGTACTATTACAACATATAATTATAAGGCAGCACTGTTAAACGTTTGTAGTGTATTTCATGGGGTTCCGGAACAAAAAGACATAAAGCGTTGTATATTAAAATTTAGAATAGTTGATGTCGAATATGAAGATGCTTTAGAAAGAATGAGGAGTTATTTTGGTGATACATAAACTAGATTATCTGTCTATCGATAGAGAAGCATTAAAAAATGAAAGCAAAGTTTGTGATTACGTTCCTATTAATCGTGTCACACTTAAACGTTTACAGATGGACAAATCAAATAGTTCATACGGTTCTAAGTTCTCAGATTACTTAGACAAGGAAGATAAAGACTGGTGGATGAGACAAGATACATGGCAATCTAGCGTTAATGCAGATGAAGATAAACTAAGATTTATGCCAGAAGCCTCACGTATTCTAAATTTGTTTAGAGAGGTTTTAGAAACAAATGCTATCGAAGCAAACTTTTTCTCACAACAAAAAGACACAGAAGTAAAAGCACACGTAGATGTAGGAACACCATGTGCAATTAACTTCATCATTCGTGGTGATGCAACACCTATTATATTCGAAGAAAGTGGAACACACTTTTACAAGAACGCTCTATTAGATGTAAGTAAGAGACATTC
>Ga0255758_10001537_pt1 | contig 23215 bp, 24 predicted proteins | sample 011ome_24_FD_179958 | JGI IMG/M metagenome (GOLD analysis project Ga0255758, IMG submission 179958) | Coastal salt marsh microbial communities from the Groves Creek Marsh, Skidaway Island, Georgia - 011513CT metaG (version 2) | ecosystem: Environmental > Aquatic > Marine > Intertidal zone >...
CCACAAAAGCGGCGTCATCGCCCCAACATCAATGGCAAACGTGGTCAAATTCAAAAGATGGTTCAAAATCCGGCCAATTTCGCAATAAAGAACACGAATATATTGCGCCCGCCGTGGCACCTTGATGCCAAGCGCCTTTTCAACCGCCAACGCCCAGGCATGTTCCTGATTCATTGGTGACACATAATCTAGGCGATCAAAATAGGGCAAAGCCTGAAGATAGGTTTTGTGTTCGATCAGCTTTTCAGTACCGCGATGCAAGAGGCCGATATGCGGGTCAGCACGCTCAATCACTTCGCCATCCATTTCCAGCACAAGCCGCAAAACGCCATGCGCCGCCGGATGCTGCGGGCCAAAATTCATCGTAATCGGTTTGATCTGCATCTCTGCCATGTTTGTCTCTTTACGCCCTATTTTGCCGTTTTGTCGAGATCAGCTTTGGCAGCATCGCCACCAAGCTCGTTATGCATCCCTTCCCACGGGCTAAGGAAATCAAAATCGCGGAATTCTTGAACCAGATGCACCGGCTCGTTAATGACGCGGCGCTGCGTGTCATCATAACGAACCTCGACATGGCCGGTGAGTGGGAAATCTTTGCGAAGCGGATGCCCCTCAAAACCATAATCGGTCAGCAGGCGACGCAAATCAGGATGGCCGGAAAAGAAAATGCCGAACATGTCCCAAACTTCGCGTTCAGCCCAATTTGCCGCCATGAACACGCCGGTTACAGACGGAACGGTCTGGCCTTCACTCACCTTTGCAACAATTCGAAGCCGCATGTTATTGCTCATCGACAGCATTTGATAAACAACATCAAACCGGTCTTTGCGCTCGGGATAATCAACCGCTGTCAAATCGATAAGCTGGGTAAAGGCGGCCTGCCTGTCATCGCGCACCAACAACAATAGCTGCGCCACAGCGCCAGCACTCACCTGCAATTCAATTTCACCATGGACAATACCCGATGACAGCACAATCCCCTGCCCTATTTCACGCAAATGATCGGCCATTATCTGCAAAGACGACTCGTTGGTGCTGCCAGCTTCGTCAATCAGGTCATTTTCATTCATTGCAGCGCCCTCCCAAGGCTAACTAACATTAGGAAACGGCGGGTTATCGGTCTAGCTGCGGGCAATCGTAGCGGTGCGACGGATTTTCTTCTGCAACTGCAAAAGACCATAAATCAGCGCTTCGGCCGTTGGCGGACAACCAGGCACATAGATATCAACAGGAACAATACGATCACAACCGCGAACAACAGCGTAGGAATAATGATAATAGCCACCCCCATTGGCGCATGACCCCATGGACAGAACCCAACGCGGCTCTGGCATCTGGTCATAAACACGGCGTAAAGCAGGTGCCATCTTGTTGGTTAGAGTACCAGCAACAATCATCACATCTGACTGGCGCGGGCTCGGCCGAAACAGCATACCATAGCGATCCATGTCATACCGGCTAGCTGCTGAGTGCATCATTTCAACAGCGCAACAAGCCAGCCCAAAAGTCATTGGCCATAGCGAGCCTGATCGCGCCCAATTGAACAATTTATCAGCCTTGGCGATGACAAAACCGCGATTGGTGATTTCGTCACCAACAGCGCGCAAAATAGTATCCTGATCGGCGCCCAGTGGTATTGGCGGGACCGATGATGGATCCATTACTCCCATTCCAGCGCTCCCTTTTTCCATTCATAGATAAAGCCGATGGTTAAAACGGCGAGAAACAGCATCATTGACCAGAAACCAAACAACCCAATGCCACCAAGCGCAACCGCCCAAGGGAACAGAAACGCCACCTCAAGGTCGAAAATAATAAACAAAATAGCGACAAGATAAAACCGAACGTCAAATTGACGGCGCGAATCATCAAACGCGTCAAATCCACATTCATAGGCGGTCATTTTTTCGCTGTCCGGCCGCTGATTGCCAAACACAAAAGCGGTCAGCACAAAAGCAAGAGACAGCCCAATCGCAATGGCAAAAAAGACCGCAATTGGCAAATATTCACCGAGAAACAAATTCAATGGGGGCTCCTGAATAGCAGGTCGGAAACATACCTCAATGGAATAATTGAGCGACGCCCTAATTGCAAGCTACAAAGCGGAAAAATATCGGATAAAAGCCAAAAATTATGGGAATTACAAGCCTTGGCTGGACACAGGTCTTTTGATGGATGGTTGCATCTCACATTGAAGATTGCCTAGATTACTTTTAACCATTCTGGCAGGCCACGCCAAAAGACCAAATCGTATTTCATCGTCAACAAGGATAGAGTGATGAACCAACAAGCCCCACACAGCCCTATTCCGGACATGCCTTCCCTCCTTGGTTGGGGCGGTCTTATTCCCTTTGGGCTTGCCGCGCTTGGCACACATAGCGGCGTTGACGCGCTGGTGCTTTATGGATTCATTGGCGGCACCACCTATGGTGCGATTATCCTCAGCTTTCTTGGCGCGGTTCACTGGGGATTGGCCATGCAGGACGATCGCAGCCCCTATTGGTATGTCTGGTCGATCACACCGGCACTTATGGGGTTTGCCAGCCTTTTGATTTTTGATGCTAATCTGCGGCTTCTTGCCTTGATGCCGTTATTTGCCCTGACCTGGTCGGTGGATCGCCAAGCCGCCACTCGCGGGCTTATTCCCGCTTGGTATATGCAGCTTCGCACCATTTTGACCATCGGCGCGGTGACCAGCCTAGCGACGATGTTACTTGCCTAGAAAATCAATCATCTAGCGGGCGCGGATCATGATGATATTGCCAGCCACAACAAGCCCTAATCCGGCAATACCAAGCAAGGTCCATTGGTAATTTTCAAATCCGGTTGAAATCAGCAGGGCAAACACCGGAAATACCACAGTCGCATAGCCTGCGCGGCTGGCACCAATCTTGCCAATCAGCATCAAATAACAACTAAATGTCAGAACTGACGAAATAATCGTCAACCACATCAGCGAGCCAACATAAAGCGGGGTTCGTTCGATCATAAATTCATAGCCCATGACATATGACACCAGCCCAAGATAGCAGGCCCCATAGGTCATGCCCCAAGCCGTCGACGCAAAAACCGGAATGCCGCGACGCTGGCTGGCGGCCGAAACCATATTGCCACTGCAAAAAAACAATGTGCCAACAAGGCAAAGTATCAGGCTTGGCAATGCTGTTTCGGATAGCTGTAATTCAGGCCAATATAACAGCGCAACCCCGCTGATCCCAACAAAGGCGGCAAGCAGATGCCGTATTGGCGGACGCTGACGTCCAAGCGCTGCCCCCATAAGAACATTAACCAATGAAGCGGTTGAAAAAACCACCGCCAAAAGCCCTGACGCCACCCCGTTGGCAGCGTGATAAAATAGCGTGAAATTACCTGAGAAAATAAACAGGCCAAGCACGGCAAACCGCCAATGAACCCGCCAATCAAACCGCAGTGACTGGCCAGACATGCTCGCCAAAAGCGCCATCATCGGCGCTGCCATCAAAAACCGCCAGAATAAAGAGATTTCAGGCGCGACAACCCCAAGCTGCCATTTTAACGGCAGCCAACTTGTTGACCAGCCAAACACCACGCCAGCATAAAGCAGCATGTCAAACGGCGCCATATCGCCTCCTTACGGGCAGGCTCAAGACCTAGGCCGGCACCCAGTCCTTGGGATCGATATCAAGATAGGCCTCGACCGCAGCGGTGGCGATTACAGATTTGGTATTATGAACATTATCAACAACATCTAGGCCGCCCTTGACAACTTGGACTGTCGCATTCCCACGCGGAAGCTTGGCGGCAACAATGGCTTGGTCAACCTTTTCTGGATCCTGCACGGCGATGGTCACACGCACATCCATATCGGCATGATCAAACCCAAGTGACCGGAACAGAATCAAAGAACTATGGTGAAGCGCGTCATCAACAGCCCGGCACGCCGCCTTTGTATAATCTTCACCATAAAGATCATTGCCGGTACCCATTTCAAGAATGATACGTTTCATCATGCGGCTCCTGCAGGCTCAAGATTGAGATAAACCACCACTGCCGCATTGGCGATAACGGTAACGCCGCCATCAGGCTTTGGCACGTCAAGACCGCCATGAGCCGCGCGAACCGACCCCTGCCCATAAGGCAAGATTGCGGCAACCTTGTCCGTATCCACCTTTTCTGGCTGCTGGACGCCAATTTCCACTTCGATGATCATTGCCGAACGATCAAGGCCAAAGGCATCAGCAATTGATAAAGAATTATGCCAGAGCGCGTCTACAACCGCGCGGCATGCCGCCCGCGTATAATCTTGCTGGCGAAGCGAGCTGCCCATGCCAAGCTCCATCACCATCCGTTTTTTTGCCATGATCAAAACACCTTCATGCATCAAAGGAAATGCGGCCAACCGCATCATTTACCTGCAGAGTTATAATCATTTGTTTTGGCAAAACCAACCCAAACAAATGCGCCCCCAATCAGGCAAGCCCAAGCGCCGTTTGCACTTCGGCTGTCCAGCCAACAAAACTATTGTTACCACTTTCAATGACCGGCCGTTTGATCAAAGTTGGGTTCGCCCCAAGCAACGCCAGAACAGGCTGTTGGCGCGCCTGATCATCAAGCCCGCGCCATGTTGTTGATTTACGGTTTACCAGAACCGCATCACCATGTTCATCAAGCCATTTTTGCAATTGCTCAGCCGCAACTGGCACTGCCCGAAGATCAATAAATTCAACTGATTGTCCGGCAGATTGCAACGCCTTTAGCGCCTTCTTGCAACTATCACAATTTTTCAACCCATAAAGTTTCACAATCCGCCTTCTGTTTGATTGAAGCCAAGCTTACCGCCCCATAACAGCCCTGCCAAGCACGATTTTGATGATGTCTAAACAGGCATCGCCTCAGAAACAGCCCCGGGAATAGCTCCAGAAATAGCCCTAGAAACAGCCCAACTCACAACAGCGCTTGCCACGTCTGATCGAAACGCGCAGATTCAATGACTGACTGTCTTGAGTCAGTGCCTGTTCTAAATGAATAAATGACCAAAATCATTGGTGGGCTTGATAAAATGATTTTGGGCACCGTTACAATCCACGCCGCACTTTTTGGAGGCAGTTTTGCTTCGCCGTTTCATCTATGCCAACCATGAACGCCAGCTCAACCGAACCTATCGCAACCGGCTTGCCAATCGCGGCAACACCGCCCAAGGCGTTTTCTGGCGTTCACAAACAAGCCAGATTGCGCGTTTTGATGCTTTGCTATCGCTTGTGCATCAAATAGCACCACAAAAGCCAGTCACAATTGCCGATATTGGCTGCGGATATGGTGCCATGCTGACATTTATCAACAAGACGCCAGCCTATGCCCAAACGGTCTATCACGGGGTTGATATCAACCGGGCGATGATCGCCGCCTGCCACCAAACATTTCCGGTCGAAAATGCGCGTTTCACAATTGGCAACACGTCACCAAAATTGGTGGATTTTTGTGTATTTTCTGGCACGTTTAACCTGACCCATAGTGATGATCCTACCCTCTGGATGGATTATATCTTTGCCTGTCTTAACCGTTGTATGGAACGGGCGCGCTATGGGCTGGTGTTAAATCTTTTATGTGCACCAATTACCAAGATCGAAAACCAGATATTTTATGCGGAACGTGCAGGTTTTATCCGCCGCGCCGAGGCCATGATTGGCCCAACCCACGCGCAATCAACAAAATATGTTTCGGGTGACGTCAGTTTCGTGATTACCCGAAAAACCTAATCAAATCCGTTAGAACTCGATTGCCATACCGTCTCGCCCAACCGAACAGCGCCCATCAAAGCTGCGGCTGGTTTCTGCTTGCCAATCGGCATCATTGCAAATATCGCGTTCAGGGGGAATCAGATGATTTAACACCAGGTGCCCAACATTGGCCGCAGCAGCAATTTGCCCTGCCTGTTCAGCAAAGCAATGCGCCGCAAGAAGGTGGTTTTTAAGCCGGTCATCATCGGTTTTGGTTTTGGCCAGCACATGATCAAGCCCTTTTTCAAGCATCGCCTCATGCACCAGAACATCACTATTCTTGGCAAACCCCGCCAAAGAAGGCAAATAACGCGTATCGCCGGAAAATGTGACTGATTTGCCACCGGCATTAAAACGTAAAGCATAGGAATCAACAACCGGCGGGTGATCATTACGCATGGCTGATACAGTTAGGCCATTTTCACCGATAAGCCGAATTGAGTCGGAGGTTTTCGCATCAATGATGTTGATCTGCACCATTGTGGCAAATGGTACACGTCCCTCATCCGCCATGCGGATGGTCGTGTCAAACCGCATCATTTCGCAAAATTGACGCCAGATAGCGGCAATTTCAGGCGGGCCAAACACCGACACGGGCCGATCAAGACCAGCCGTCCATGCGGTATGTAGCAACGCGCCAAATTCAAGAATATGGTCTGAATGGCAATGGGTTATGAAAATATCAGTTAGGCCAGTCAATGAATAGCCTGCTTTAACCATGCCGGCGGTAACGCCAAGACCGCAATCAATGATGATCGACCGTCCGGCAATTGCCAGATGCGACGACGTCGGCAAAAAAGACACACCTTCGCCGCGAAGTGACGGGCCGCCCTTAGTGCCTAGTAAAACTAGCTTTGCCATGTTCCCGGCTTTATCCCTATTCCCCAGTAACTGATTTTACAATTACCGGTTTTGCCCAAACCACCGACAGGCAGTTTGCAGCAGATCGACCAAATTGCCAATGGATTGATAGAGGCTGATCCGATCAGCGGCAGAAACAAAGCTTTTAATTAACCGTCAGATGGTAATCACAAGCCGTAAATACATTTTTGACAGTGCCCATGTTTTGGCCGTAAAGATTAGGGACGGCCGTGTTAACGCTTCAAAAACACTAAAATTGTTCGACAAATTTTACCGTTCACCACGATATATTATGTTTTGGAGAGTAATGGCGGGAGTGACGGGACTCGAACCCGCGGCCTCCGGCGTGACAGGCCGGCGCTCTAACCAACTGAGCTACACCCCCTTAAAACAAGGCCTTAATACTGTTGGTTTGTACCACGGTTTTTTCATCGGACAACCCCAAAAATGCGTTTCATAGGACAAGAACTCAAAAAAAATGATCCTGCCTGGCCATTGCACCAAACCAGCATGACGGCAAAGCACCCTAGATAGCAGCCAGCAAAAAGGAGCGTCCTTTGCGTATCATATATATTTTGGGAAAATATGCTGGAATGTTGGGTGGTGAAGAGTTCAAACCCCCGACCTACTCGGTGTAAACCGATACTTTTACATTGTTACATGGTCACTTTGTAATCTATTCAGTCCCCTAAAAAGAGGACTTTGAGTGTCTGTAATATGGAGTTGGTAGATACAAGTGTATTACACCATTTATTGCACCAGGATTGCATCCAGTTCAGTTTACTCGGTATCAACGAGTAGTTGACCTATAAGACCACTATAGACCCCGTCAAAACACCGTCTGAAGTCGACTCCTATACTTATACAACAGGGGATGACCTGAGCCAAAAATGAGATTTCTACGCCGCCAGGGTCTGCAACCAACACCTCGATCATCATAGCCAAGAAGAAACTCAAAAGATCGCCCACATGATACAGGAACAAGCAGTGACTAAGTTCCCAGTCAGTTGGCTTGCAGTTTGTATTGGCACATAATTTGCACGAGTAAAAGCAATGACATCATTTACCCAGGGTTTAGTTACTTAGCCGTGACCTGGGGTTTGTGTGCATTGAGCCTCACCAGTTTACATTGGTGGGGCTTTTTTTCGACTTCATTTCCTATACTTTACCTATAGGCCGATGCCATAAAGCCAGATGAAAAAACAAAGCACACTCAACAAAAAGATATTAAGGCCTACAATTTTGAAAAAGCCAGAAAATGGATACTCCATGATGCAATGCCTCTAATGTGGGTCTTTGAGTTGCATCGAATCGTACACCGCACAGTTTGCTTGTAGTTCGCTGTACTTAGGATTGCCGGAAGATTCATATGGTTCGTAGGAAAGGTCGGCCTGTTTATATTTCCAAACAGCATGGGCACGAAACTGGTTTTTGCCCTGGTATTTTAACATGTTGATTATCACGCCGATTTCCATAGCTTGCATACATTTAGATGCTGGAACATAATCTAGCAATTTATAATTACAGCGGTATTTGTAATCACATGTGCTTGCTCCAGCATTTGAAGCTTGAAAAGCGATTAGTGTAGTTAACAATATTGCAGCCGTGGTTTTCATGTGTCTACATCCTGGAACCATCGTCTGAATAAGCCATGCATAACTGATTTAGAGAAGATAGCGCGACGACCAGCAATCGATTACATGACTACATGATTGAGCTGACCATCTGATGTCAACCTATACGATGCAGCATAGATTAGGTCTGTCCTTATTCAGGCTATCAACCTTCATCAAAAGCTTCAAAGTCATGTTGGGCGCACTGATTGCACCAAGACAAGGGACTGAAAAAATGAGTTATTGTCTTCTTGGACATGCCTGTGCAAACGATACGTTGGCGCAATGGTGGGTGGTGAGGGGTTCGAACCCCCGACCTACTCGGTGTAAACGAGTTGCTCTCCCAGCTGAGCTAACCACCCTATTCATTCCGGCGTTTCTGCCAACCTAAGTAACGATAGATAACGCCGACCCTTATATCGGGCCGGCGTTAAAAAAGATAGACTAAAGTTAGCTATTCACTGCATCTTTCAAAGGAGCGCCAGCTTTGAACTTAGGCTGCTTTGAAGCTTTGATCTGGATCGTTTCACCAGTTCTTGGATTGCGGCCAGTTGTTGCTGCGCGGTTTGCAACAGAAAATGTACCAAAACCAACAATACGCACATCGCCACCTGACTTCAACGTACCTGCAATGCTGTCAAAAACACCATCAACGGCACGGCCAGCATCGGCCTTTGTTAGGCCAGCAGCGTCAGCAACGGCAGAAACGAGATCATTCTTATTCATAGGAACCCCCTGTTTGTAGGTTTCGTGTAAAAAGTTAATGTTAAGACAAATTTACACGCCTTTTCCACCACTAGCAAAGGAATTTCTCAAGAAAACCGCCATAAAATAGCTGTTAAAATCTCAAAAAAGCACTAATGGATTAATGCGCGACAATATCACTGTTATTTTCAGTGTTTTCACCAACCGGAATCGCAGCAACGTCATCGTCTGTTGGCGTAAGCGCGGCAGGGATCAACGCACGCACCAAAGCTGCCGCCAACGCCTCGTCAACCATGGCTACGGGAACAATTTCAAGCGCAGTTTTGACATTGTCTGGAATATCTGCCAGATCTTTTTCATTTTCCTTTGGAATCAAAACGGTTTTCAACCCACCGCGTTGCGCTGCAAGCAGCTTTTCCTTTAACCCACCAATGGGCAGAACACGACCACGGAGCGTGATCTCGCCGGTCATTGCGACATCACGACGAATGGCGATGCCCGTAATACTTGAAATGATTGATGTTGCCATTGCTACACCCGCAGATGGGCCATCTTTTGGCGTTGCGCCCTCAGGAACATGGACATGAACATCATGTTTGGCAAGATCAGCAAGATCAATGCCATAGGTTTGTGCGCGCGATTTAATAAAGAATTCAGCAGCCTGAATTGATTCTTTCATCACATCGCCAAGCTTGCCAGTCGCGCTAACCTTCCCTTTGCCAGGCACCTTCACGGCCTCGATGTTCAGCAATTCACCGCCAACTTCTGTCCATGCAAGCCCGGTGCTAACACCAATCTGGTCATGATCTTCCATTTCGCCAAAGCGGAAGCGGATAACACCAAGATAATCTTCGATATTATCGGGTGTGACTGTCACCGAGGTCTCTTTGCCAGAAACGATCGCCGTTATGGTTTTCCGGGCAATCTTGGCAATTTCGCGCTCAAGATTACGAACCCCCGCTTCCCGGGTATAAAGCCGGATGATCGAACGAACCGCATCATCACTTATGGTTATTTCACCGTCTTTCAGGCCATGATCATCAAGCTGCTTTTTCATCAGGTGGCGTTTGGCGATTTCCAGCTTTTCATCTTCCGTATAGCCCGACAGACGGATAATTTCCATCCGGTCCATCAAAGGCTGCGGCATATTCAATGTATTAGCCGTTGTGACAAACATCACGTTCGACAGGTCGAAATCAACTTCCATGTAATGATCCTGAAACGCGTTATTCTGCGCTGGATCAAGCACTTCAAGAAGAGCCGACGTCGGATCACCGCGCCAATCAGCACCAAGCTTGTCAACCTCATCAAGAAGGAATAGCGGATTTTTCGTTCCAGCTTTTTTCATGCCTTGCAATACCTTGCCGGGCATTGACCCGATATAGGTACGGCGATGACCACGAATTTCGGCTTCATCACGAACGCCACCAAGCGCCATACGCACATATTGTCGGCCGGTTGCTTTGGCAATTGACTTGCCAAGCGATGTTTTACCAACACCTGGCGGGCCAACAAGACAAAGGATAGGCCCACGCATCGCTTTGGTGCGCTGCTGAACAGCCAGAAACTCAACGATGCGGTCTTTGACTTTATCAAGACCATAATGATCAGCATCAAGAACCGCGCGTGCTGCAATAATGTCATTCTTCAAACGGCTGGCCTTTTTCCACGGCAGCGCAAGAATCCACTCAAGATAGTTCCGAACAACCGTTGCTTCGGCGCTCATCGGCCCCATATTGCGCAGTTTTTTCAGCTCAGCTGTGGCTTTTGAGCGAACCGGCTTTGGCAGTTTCATGTCATTCAACTGAGCTTCGATCTCATCAAGCTCATTCATGCCATCCTCTCCCTCACCAAGCTCTTTCTGGATGGCCTTCATCTGCTCGTTCAAATAATATTCGCGCTGGGTCTTTTCCATCTGTCGCTTGACGCGATTGCGCACTCTTTTTTCGACCTGAAGCGCGCCAACTTCGCCCTCCATCACGCCCAAAATCTTTTCAAGGCGCTCATGCACATCAAGCGTTTCGAGCAAATCCTGCTTTTCGGCGATTTTCACGGCTAGATGCGAGGCAATAATATCTGCAACCTTATTAGCCTCATCGGCCTGCTCAACCGCACTTAACACTTCAGAAGCGATCTTTTTATTCAGCTTTATATATTGTTCAAACTGATGAACCGTTGCGCGGCTCAACGCGGCTGTGTCAGCGCCGCGATCACCCGTTTGTTCGGCCAGCTCAGCCTCGACAAACAAATAACCATTGTCATCGGTCAGTGTGTCAAGGCGCAAACGCAAACGCTCGCCACCTTCAACAAGGACCTTCACTGCACCATCTGGCAGTTTCAGTAGCTGCAAAATCGAGCCAACCGTACCGGTGGTGTAAAGACCATTACCATCAGGGTCTTCAATGCCAGCTTCAGTTTGGGTTGCAAGGATAATCTGCTTGTCTTCAGCCATAACAGCCTCAAGCGCCTTGATCGATTTTTCGCGGCCGACAAAAAGCGGCACAATCATATGCGGAAAAACCACAATATCGCGAAGCGGAAGAACAGGAAGCGCAGTTACAGACGAAACAGTCATTGGAAACAACCCTTTAGTAGACAAATAGGAATAATGGAACGATAGGTCACCTAATGGAGATATGGGGCTTGTATGATCAGCTTTCAACCGTCCAAACGCACAAACCAACAGGGCAATTATGCGCCCTGTTCTGCCCCTTGAGGCCGTTTGGCATGAACAACCAGTGGCGCAGCGCCATTATCGACAACGTCGGCATTGATAACCACTTCTTCGATATCACAAGTCGTTGGGATATCAAACATCGGCTCCATCAAGATATTTTCCATGATGGATCGAAGACCGCGTGCGCCTGTTTTGCGCTCAATCGCCTTCTTGGCAACGGCTTTCAGCGCTTCATCGCGGAATTCAAGATTGACATCGTCCATTTCAAACAGCTTTTGATATTGCTTCAAAAGCGCATTTTTCGGCTCAGTCAAAATCTGAATCAAGGCTTCTTCATCAAGGTCTTCCAGCGTCGCCACAACTGGCAGACGACCAACAAATTCAGGGATCAGGCCAAATTTGATCAAATCTTCTGGCTCAAGTTCGGCAAGAAGTTCACCAATTTTCCGGTCACCTGGATCACGGACATCAGCACCAAAACCAATGCCCGCACCGGTATGGCGACCAGAGATCAATTTATCGAGACCGGCAAAAGCTCCCCCACAGATAAACAGGATATTGGTTGTATCAACTTGCAAAAATTCCTGCTGAGGGTGCTTGCGCCCACCTTGTGGTGGCACGGATGCAACAGTGCCTTCCATGATCTTCAACAAAGCCTGCTGCACGCCCTCGCCCGATACATCACGCGTAATTGAGGGATTATCAGATTTGCGGGAAATTTTATCGACCTCATCGATATAGACGATGCCGCGTTGTGCGCGCTCAACATTATAATCGGCGGCTTGCAGCAATTTCAGGATTATGTTTTCAACATCTTCACCAACATAACCAGCCTCGGTCAATGTGGTAGCATCGGCCATGGTAAACGGCACATCAAGCATCCTCGCCAGCGTTTGCGCCAGCAGCGTTTTGCCGCAACCGGTAGGGCCGACAAGAAGGATGTTCGATTTAGAAATTTCCACATCACCTGTACGGCCAGCATTTGCCAGACGCTTGTAATGATTGTGGACAGCGACCGCCAAAACGCGTTTTGCCCGTGCCTGACCGATTACATATTCATCAAGAACGTTTTTTATATCGGCCGGTGTTGGCACGCCGTCATGGCTTTTTGATACCTGCGTTTTATGTTCTTCACGGATAATATCCATGCAAAGTTCAACACATTCATCGCAGATAAAAACCGTCGGGCCTGCAATGAGCTTGCGCACCTCATGCTGACTCTTTCCACAAAAAGAGCAGAACAAAGTTCCCTTATCAGAATCATCTTTTTTTGCCATTTTACGGCTCCTGCACTTAATCATGTGGGCGGCCTTGGTGCCGGCCAGTCGGTGTGTTGCGGGCTTAGTCTAGAGTGCGTCCATGGTTACTTACAAACAAAATCTGTGCCAAAGTCAAAATCGAGCGATCCAGTATCTGGCAATAGATTACCTTTAGCCATCAGTCTTTGGAATTGGGCGCTTTTCAACAACCTCATCAATCAGTCCGAAATTTTTCGCATCTTCGGCTGTCATGAAGGTATCACGATCCATAATTTTTTCGATTTGTTTGATCGTTTTGCCGGAATGTTTCTCGTAAATGCTGTTCAAACGTCGGCGTAAATCAAGAATTTCCTTGGCATGAATTTCGATATCTGTTGCTTGGCCTTGAAACCCGCCAGATGGCTGGTGAGTCATAATGCGCGCATTCGGCAGGCTAAAACGCTTGCCAGCGGCGCCTGCGGTAAGCAAAAGCGATCCCATTGATGCAGCTTGCCCCATACAAACGGTCGATACATCGGGGCGAATATATTCCATTGTGTCATAAATCGCCAAACCAGACGTCACAATACCGCCGGGTGAATTGATATACATTGAAATATCTTTGGTTGGGTTTTCCGATTCCAAAAACAGCAATTGAGAACAAACAAGCGACGCAACACCATCATCAATTGGTCCGTTCAGGAAAATAATCCGTTCTTTAAGCAAACGCGAAAAAATATCATAGGCACGTTCCCCACGATTGGTTTGCTCAACCACCATCGGCACCAGATTTGCCTGAATTGGATCATGAGTCCGGTCTTGCACACTAAAAGGAAAATTTCTGGTATTTTGGCTCATTCACTGTCTCCCAGGACATCTCGCAAGGCCGCAATGCGCAGCCCATCTCATTCTAGTTCACGCACCGACAAAAAACAGCATCGTTAAGCCTGCAAACATGATCATAACATGGCCGGAAGACCACGCTAACACTATATGGGCATCGGCAAAAACAGTTCAAGCAAAAGATCACGAAACCTTGCCTGTTTTCCCAGATTTTCGAAAAACCCTGCAAGAATACCGACCCATATGGAGCAATGGGGCCTAGCCAAGCGGTATCGGACCGCCCAGCCGATCGAAACCATCCCCAAATAGCCTACCTCAAAAACACGGCCAGCACGATACGGCTAGCAAAAAGGGCCGCCAAATTTAGCAGCCCTTGTCATTCCTGGAAAAGACAGGCGGGATATGAATGCCCGCACCTTTCGCCTGTTAATAAGCCGCTTTGGCTGTTTATTTCTTGGCAGCTGGCTTTTTCGCCGCAGCTTTCTTGGCAGCTGGCTTTTTCGCCGCGACTTTCTTAGCAGCTGGCTTTTCCGCCACGGCTTTCTTGGCTGGTGCTGTCTCTTCTGGTGCGGCGTAGAGCGTATCCGTGTCGATTGTGACATCGGTTACCTTGGCTATTTCAAGAATGAAATCAATGACTTTATCTTCGAATATCGGGCCGGCAATCTGCTGCATCGCTTGCGGGTTTTTCTGGAAATATTCCAGCACCATCTGTTCTTGACCCGGATAACGGCGTGCTTCTTCAAATACTGCACGGCGGGTATCTTCTTCGGTCACTTCAATATTGTTTTCACGGCCAATTTCGGTGATCAGCAGGCCAAGCCGCACGCGACGTATGGCAACCAGTTCAGCTTCAGCTTTGGTATCATCATCCATGCCTTCATCGGCAGCAGGATGATCATGATCATGGTCATGGTCATGATCATGATCCTGGTCTTGCTCAGCAGCTTTTGGGTTCATCGCCCGGGCCACTGATTCGTATTCCTGCTTGAACAATGATGGCGGCACGTCAAAAGCATCGCCTTCAGCAAGCGCATCAAGGACATTTTTCTTGGTTAGTTGACGCAAGGCAGTTTGATGCTGCCCATTGATCTGTTCGGCGATTGCGGCTTTCAAACCATCAAGATTTTCAAATCCAAGGCGTTTAGCCAATTCATCATCAATGCTGGCATCAGCCTTTTCATGAAGCTCATTTAGTTTCACTTCGAAAACAGCCAATTTACCAGCCAGATGGGCGGCTTGATAATCTTCAGGGAAAGTTACCGGCACATCGATTGTTGTGCCCGGCTTTGCGCCAACAATACCGTCTTCAAAACCTGGGATAAAGCTGTTTGAACCAAGTTCAAGCGAATGGCCTTCGGCAGTACCGCCTTCAAAACCTTCGCCGTCGATACGACCAATGAAATCGATCATCGCAACATCGCCTAGTTTGGCAGCGCGTGCCTTAGCAATTGGGGCTGTTGGACGGTTTTCATCGGCAATGCGTCCCAAAGTTTCTTCAACTTCTTTCGGATCGCTGTCGATTTTCGGGCGATCAACGCTAACTTTACCGAGATCAGGAAGCGTAATTACTGGCATGACTTCACATGCAACCGATGCTTCGAGGTCTTCACCATCTTCGTAAGATTTGATATCGACCTGCGGCTGGCTTGCAAGACGAAGATCATTGCCTTCAATTGCTTGGCGAGCGCCTTCATCAAGTGCTGCCTTGATCGCATCGCCGCGAACCTGATCGCTAAAGCGTGACTTCACAACCGACATCGGAACTTTACCCGGGCGAAAGCCAGGCATTTTTATCGTTTTCGCGATTTCTTCCAGCTTTTTGGAAACTTCAGCGTCAATCTCGGCCGCGGTGATTACGATTTGATATTCACGCAACAAGCCTTCTGATTTGGTCTCAGACACATTCATCGAACCATTTATCCTTTATCTTGCCATGACCGGTCGTCCAGCCAATTTGTGATATGGCGGCACAGCCATATCGGGTTTTTCCAGGCCAGTTTGATCTTAAACGATCTGGGCCTAACTATTTGTTGCCTATACCGGCCTGACCTATAAGCTAGGACAGACAGAATTAACCAATGGGCATTTACGCTGCCATCTTGAAACTGTGCTGCAGAGGCAGCGAAAATCCTTCCAGTCAGATGGTGCGGGCGGAGGGACTCGAACCCCCACGACTTTCGCCACTGGTACCTAAAACCAGCGCGTCTACCAATTCCGCCACGCCCGCACATCGTCAACTGCTTCTTTAGACGACGCCTTTCATCCACTTTGACAGCGCGGCCAAAGACGCCGATTCCTTCCCCATCAATTGTCAGGAGAAATGGGGCGAGTGACCGGTTTTGAACCGGCGACCTCCAGTGCCACAAACTGGCGCTCTAACCAACTGAGCTACACCCGCCATCAGCAACGCGCCCAGTCTCCCCCAAAAATCAAGGGTTGCCCAGCCCGAAACTGGACGCGAACATAATCCAAGCCTTGCCAGCATGCAAGGGGCTTTTACAGGTCTTTTCCCGATGCAAATGACAGGCCCGTGTCGCTTTTGCGAATACGGCCTAATCGCGCCCTGATAACCTCGCCTTTTGACAGCCGCCCGGGCTTGAACACGCCGCTTGCCGACGCGATCAACCTGCCATCAGGAGCCAGAACCTCGCCTTCGGCAAAAAACACAGACTTACCGCCGCCCGTCCGCTGCGCCTTGGCAAGGGCAAAGCCATCTTCTAGCTGGAGTGGCGCGATATATTGCGTTGTCAAAGACAAGGTCAGCCCGGGATACAGTCCCTCAGGTGCAGGCCGGTAGCTGCCGGACATTGCCAATGCCACATCAAGCATGCTGGCACAAAGCCCGCCATGAACAAGCCCAAGCGGGTTTAAATGATCATGCGTCAAATCAACCTGAAGCGACGCCAGACCCTCTTGCCAGTCAAGAATCTTGATTCCATTGAGATAATTGAACCCGCCGGCCTGGTTCAATTGGTTGATCCGCTGATCTGCATGCGCCTTGATCATGATCTGGCAAACGGAAAATCACGGCCAAGAGCGTAAAATTCAGCGTTCGGACGCATCGAAGTTAGACTTGCCATCCGGTTCGACAGCGCAAACAGGCCGGTAATGGCTGCAATGTCCCAGATATCATCATCGCTGAAACCATGCTGGTGAAGAATGGCAAAATCATCGTCATCTATATCTTGTGACCGGTTGCAGGTTTTGATGGAGAAATCCAGCATAGCCTTTTGCCGGTCGGTGATATCGGCCTTTTTGTAATTGGTCGCGATGGCGTCGGCGATGATTGCCGATTTTTCATAGATCCGCAGAATAGCACCATGCGCCACAACGCAGTAAAGACAGTTGTTTTCTGCCGAGGTGGCAACAACAATCATTTCACGCTCGCCCTTACTGAGGCCAGACTCGCGCCGCATCAATGCCTCATGATAAGCCCAAAAGGCGCGCAATTCGTCAGGCCGGTGCGCCAATGCCCAAAACACATTTGGCACAAAGCCCGCCTTTTCCGAAACATCGTGAAATAGCTTTTGCAGATCGGCTGGCAAAGCCGCAAGTTCCGGAACTGGAAACCGGCTGATGGCATGTGTTGTCATTATGTCCTCATATTTAAGAATAACCGGCAGACAATCAGCGTCGAAACGAGGCAAAAGAGACGAGAATTACCCCCCAAAAAATCGCCCATTTCTTATTCTGCGTATGCCCAAATCAGCATATCTTTGTCTTTCCCCGATCGCAACTATGCCTAAAATTTAGGCAATATGCTTATCGTAAGTGCATATTCGCCAAAATAGGCATCGAAGCTCGCCAACCACATCCGGCTGGCCTTGCCTTCACCCTGCCGATTGGCCACCAAAGAATAGTTTTTGCCTCGATACGACGCCTCGCTGGTTAAATCTTCCTGTTTTGCATGGCGAGCGATAGTTCGTGAAATGTGGGCTCAGGCCCCAACAGAAAAGTGACAGGTTATGAAAAAAATTGAAGCGATTATTAAACCCTTCAAATTGGATGAAGTGAAAGAAGCTTTGCATGATGTTGGTATTCAAGGAATCACTGTCCTTGAAGCCAAGGGATTCGGTCGCCAAAAAGGCCATACCGAGCTTTATCGCGGTGCTGAATATGTCGTCGATTTCCTGCCAAAGGTTAAAATTGAGGTCGTCATTGATGATGCCATGACCGAACGGGTAGTGGACGCTATTCAAAATGCGGCGCAAACAGGCCGAATTGGTGATGGAAAGATTTTCATCTCAACAATAGACGGAGCGATCCGCATCCGCACGGGCGAACGCGGTAGTGACGCGGTGTAAACACTGGTTTCGACCATGCCCAACCCAGACTAAACACAGTTTAACGATCAAGACTTAAATGACAGATAACGGAAGGATCCCTATTATGTCTGACGCAAAAAAAATTATGGAAATGATAAAAGAACACGACATTACATTTGTTGACCTGCGTTTCACTGATATAGCCGGTAAAATGCAGCATGTAACCCAGCACATAGATACTATTGATGAAGATGCGCTAACCGAAGGGTTTATGTTCGATGGATCGTCGATTGCCGGCTGGAAAGCAATTAATGAATCAGATATGACTCTAATGCCAGATTTGTACCGCGCTTACATTGACCCTTTCTTCGCCCAACCAACATTGGCATTATTCTGCGACGTTCTTGAGCCATCAAGCGGAGAAGCATATGATCGCGATCCACGCGGCACAGCCAAGGCAGCTCTTGCCCATATTGAAAGTTTAGGCATTGCTGATACTGCCTTTTTTGGCCCAGAAGCTGAGTTCTTCATTTTTGAAGATGTTAAAATTGACGTATCGATGAACCGCGGGCTGTACTCGGTAGATAGCGTTGAAGGCCCCTACAACAGCGCTCGCAAATATGGCGAAGGCAACCTCGGTCACCGTCCTGGCGTTAAAGGCGGCTATTTCCCAGTGCCACCAGTAGACTCAGGTCAGGATATCCGGTCTGAAATGGTGTCGGTTATGGCCGATATGGGCGTTGCAGTTGAAAAGCATCACCACGAAGTCGCCCCATCGCAGCATGAGCTTGGAATCAAATTTGGCACATTGCTGGAAACTGCTGACAACATGCAACTTTATAAATATTGCGTTCATCAGGTCGCCCATGCTTATGGCGTAACCGCGACTTTCATGCCAAAGCCAATTTCCGGTGATAACGGATCGGGCATGCATGTTCACCAGTCGCTTTGGTCAGATGGCAAGCCACTTTTTGCTGGTAATCAATATGCTGACCTCTCTGAGACTGCGCTATATTATATTGGCGGTATCATCAAACATGCTAAGTCACTGAACGCTTTCACCAACCCGTCGACCAACAGCTACAAGCGTTTGATCCCCGGTTATGAAGCCCCCGTTCTTTTGGCTTATTCATCGCGCAACCGGTCAGCATCATGCCGTATCCCGCATGTTAATTCACCTGCTGGCAAGCGTGTTGAAGTGCGTTTCCCAGATGCAACAGCAAACCCATATTTGTCTTTCTCAGCAATGCTGATGGCCGGTGTTGACGGAATACGCAACAAGATTCACCCTGGTGATGCGATGGATAAGGATCTTTACGATCTGCCACCTGAAGAATTGTCAAAAATCCCAACCGTTTGCGGATCACTTCGTGAAGCGCTTGAAGCATTGAACGAAGATCGCGCCTATCTGACGCAAGGGAATGTGTTTACTGACGATCAGATTGATGCCTTTATCGAGCTGAAAATGCAAGATGTAATCCGTCTGGAGCACACACCTGCACCTGTCGAATTTGATATGTATTATTCGTATTAACTTATCGCAAAAGACAATCTGAAAAGGCGGGGCTGGTCCCCGCCTTTTCTTTGCCGCCTCATATCGCCTATGTCTGTCATATGCTATTTCTGGAATGTGCTATTTCTGGGACACTTTTGGGTATTTTGCCAGTCAATCACAATATATTGGCGTCTGAACAACAGATCATTGCTAGATACGGTAGACAGACGCTATCCAAGGCCGATATAGTGATGTCACGCCGCATTCCACTGGCGACCGCCTGTAAACCCGATGAGTAATTGATGGCTGATCTATTTGGCAATGCCGCAAAAACCGATGATTATGATGCGTCCAATATTGAGGTATTGGAAGGGCTAGAGCCGGTTCGCCATCGCCCAGGGATGTATATTGGCGGCACTGACGACCGCGCCTTGCATCATCTGGCTGCTGAAATTCTCGACAATTCAATGGATGAGGCTGTTGCTGGCCATGCCAACCGGATTGATATTCATCTTGAATCTGCCGACCGATTGACCATTCGCGATAACGGACGCGGCATGCCAACAGGCAAACATCCAAAATTTCCCGATCAATCCGCCGTTGAAGTCATCATGACAACGCTTCATGCTGGCGGTAAATTTTCGGGTAAGGCCTATGCTACTTCGGGCGGTTTGCATGGTGTTGGTGCGTCAGTCGTGAATGCGTTATCAAGCGATTTGATGGTTGAAATTGCACGCGACAAGATTCTGTTTCAACAGCGGTTTTCGCGCGGCAAACCGCTTGGCCCGCTAGATGAGATTGGCGCTGCCCCTAATAGACGCGGCACATCGGTTAGCTTTACACCCGATACTGAAATTTTTGGTGCTGGCGCAAAATTCTGCCCTGCTACGCTGTATCGGATGGCACGATCCAAGGCCTATCTATTTGCCGGTGTCGAAATTCGTTGGCAGTGCGATCCGGCATTGCTTGGCAATGATGCCCCCATTCCGGCCGAGGCCAACCTGCATTATCCGGGCGGCCTTGCCGATTATCTTACCGATGCGACCACTGACAAAGCCTTGATGATTTCCACCCCTTTTGCCGAGGTGGTAGAGCTTGACGGGCAGAAGTTTGAATGGGCTATTACGTGGCTCGGCCCGGGTGAAGACGGCTTTTTCCATAGCTATTGCAACACGGTACCAACACCATCAGGCGGAACGCATGAAACTGGCTTTCGCCAAGCTATCGTTCGCGGCCTTCGCAGCTTTGGCGATTTGGTTGGCAATAAAAAAGCCACTGATATCACCTCTGATGACGCGCTTGCTGGTGGAGCGATCATGTTGTCAGTGTTTTTGCGCGATCCGCAATTTCAGGGTCAGATCAAAGACCGTCTTGTCTCTGCCGATGCAACCCGTCAAACCGAGCAGGCAGTTCGTGATCGGTTTGATCAATGGCTGTCGGCCGATGCTGGACGTGCAACATTTTTGCTGGATGCCGCGATTGAACGAGCGGATGACCGCAAGCGCCGAAAAAAAGAAAAAGAAGTTGCGCGTAAATCGGCAACAAGACGCCTACGCCTTCCGGGTAAATTGGCTGATTGTTCGTCGAGCGATCATGAAGCAACCGAATTATTCTTGGTCGAGGGTGATTCTGCTGGCGGATCGGCAAAACAGGCACGCAACCGAAAAATTCAGGCGGTATTGCCGCTTCGGGGTAAAATCTTGAATGTGGCAAGCGCATCGACCGAAAAATTAAGTGCCAATCAAGAATTATCGGACCTTTCTTTGGCATTAGGCGTTAAACCAGGAAAAGATTTCCGGCTTGATGATCTTCGCTATGGCCGGATCATCATCATGACCGATGCCGATGTTGATGGCGCGCATATCGCAGCATTGCTAATGACCTATTTTTACCGCGAAATGCCCCAGCTTGTTGAGGCTGGACGGCTTTATCTGGCGCAGCCACCGCTCTATCGGCTGACACAAGGCGGTAAAACCGTCTATGCGCTTGATGAAGAACAGCGTGAAGCCAGCATGAAAAACATCTTTGATGGGCACGGCAAGGTTGAAATCAGCCGCTTTAAGGGGCTTGGTGAAATGCCACCATTACAATTGAAAGAGACAACGATGAATCCGGCAAGCCGCCGCTTGCTTCAGGTTTCATTGCCGCTTCGCGACTCGGTTGGCGCCGATTTGCGGCGTCACACTGACCAGCTAGTCAATACTTTAATGGGCAAAAAGGCCGAATTGCGGTTTGGTTATATCCGTGATCATGCCGAAGATGCTCTGGCCAATCTTGATGTATAGCCTTCACCAGCTTTTGAGGTTTTTATGCGCCCGCAACTAGCACTTCGACTGATCGGTGGCGGGCTGGTTTTGCAAGGGCTGCTGTTTTACAGCTTTGCAACACCGCTGACGATCCAGATTTTTCCCGGCGCCAGCGATGAAGCGATTCATGTTGGTATGATCATGCGGCGCGGTCTTGCGGCAATGTCTTTTCTGGCGGGTCTGGTGATTTTTCTGGTTCGCAATGATGCATATCGAACAACAAAACGCGTATTATTTGGCTGTGGCGTTGGATTTTCTGCGATTACCTTGTCATTAATTAAAATACTTGCCGAGCAGGCCGCGGTTATCCCGCTTCCCGCAATCGCGCTTTATGGCTTTGTCGCGATCTATGCGCTGTATATTTCGGTTCGCAAGCAGAAACCAGCTTAGCCGCTAATCGGCAGCACGCTCGAATAATGACTTAAGCGCGTTGGTGACAGGCTCGGGCGCCTCGATTGATGACAGATGACCGATGCCGTTTAGTAGACATAATTCGGCCTGCGGCGCAAGACCAGCCATTTCAACCGACAGATTTGGCGGCGTCAAAACATCCAAATTGCCACATAAAACAAGAACCGGCGCGGCAAAATTGGCCATAGTGTCATGCTGGGCGCGCCGTCCCATAATCGCGGTTTGCTGCTGGACAAAGCCAATGCGCCCAATATCAGCTGCCATGGCCAGAACAGCAGCAACAATCGCCTCATCTTGCAATGCCGCCTCAGATAATAGGCGCGGCATCAAATGGCGTGTGACGCCGTGAAAGCCTTGATGTTTGGCAAGGGCGATTGCCTGCTGGCGTTGGCGTTGACTTTCGGCGCTATCATTGCGGCAATTGGTGCTAAGCAATGCCATCGCTGCCATCCGCTGCGGTGCCAGCCGCGCCATTTCCAAAGCCACATAACCACCCATTGACAGGCCAATCGGCACCAATGGGCCGTCACAAAGATCAAGTGCTGCCTGCGCCATGTCATTAATGGAATCATGGCGCGTTGTATCAGCGATATAACCCTGATTTGGCAGGCTGGCGCGCTGTTTGGTAAAAAGTAATTCGGTGCAAAGAAGACCGGGAATAAAAATTGGTGTGAATGACGGCATCAAGGGCTCGATAGGGATGGTAGAATGAAATATTGACCTGAACAGCTTTACTCTGTATCACCTGCAACGTTGGAAGCCCATAAAAACTTATGGAATTTACGGTAAACTGCCCGTTTGTGGCGCGAAAACTTTTCCAGTCAATATCAATAGGGAACTTATCCTTGAAATTTTCAGATCTCGGCCTCAGTGACGAGCTAAGCCGGGCGGTAGCCGATCTAGGTTATACCAGCCCGACACCCATCCAAGAAAAATCCATCCCCATTGTATTGATGGGCCGCGATATTCTTGGCTCGGCGCAGACCGGCACTGGCAAAACTGCCTCATTCACCTTGCCGATGATTGATATTCTGGCCTCTGG
>Ga0255758_10001554_pt1 | contig 23062 bp, 12 predicted proteins | sample 011ome_24_FD_179958 | JGI IMG/M metagenome (GOLD analysis project Ga0255758, IMG submission 179958) | Coastal salt marsh microbial communities from the Groves Creek Marsh, Skidaway Island, Georgia - 011513CT metaG (version 2) | ecosystem: Environmental > Aquatic > Marine > Intertidal zone >...
TCTATTTTGTTCATTCTTTTTTTTTTTTTTTTTTTTTTTTTGGTCTGCATGTCTTCTGTCTCAAGTCTGTCGACGCTTCTGTCAAAAACTCTTGCTTCACAACAAAGAAGAAGAGTTTAAAAGTAAACACACACTATATATATATTATAGAGAGAGCGACGAGTCGGAGTGATTCGTATTCCTCCTTCTTCCTCTCTCTTTCTGTTAGTGAACATCTATCAATCAGAGAGACAAAAGAGAAGGTGTTTGTGTTTTTGCGATTGATTTCCATTTTTCCCCCTCCTCTCGAGAGAGAGTTTTTGTGTATAAATTCCCCCCTTCTTCTTAGAAGAAGTTAAAGAAGAAGAAGATGGCGGACATCACGCAGATTCTGGTCAACACCCAGAATCCGGATCAAACCGTTCGATCTCAAGCCGAGCAGCAGTTGGAGCAAGCCAAAGAGGCGAATTTTTCCTTGTACCTCTCCTCGTTGGCGAAAGAACTCGGAGATGAGGCGAAACCGAGCGAAGTCCGACGACTCGCCGGTTTGATCTTGAAAAACAGCATCGACTCGAGGTCGTACCAAACGAAGAAGAGTTTACAGCAAAAATGGCTCAATCAAGTCGATGAAAACCAACGGATGGAGATCAAGTCTATGATTTTCCAGGCGCTGAGCTCGCCTGTTCAGGAGATTCGACACACGGCGGCGCAAGTGGTGGCTAAATTTGCCGCTGCGGAGATACCGGCGAAACAGTGGCCGGAGCTGATACCGCAGTTGCAATTGAGCGTTTCCGGTCCTCAAAGTTCCACGGAATTGAAGCAATCGACGTTGGAAGCTTTAGGATACATCTGCGAGGAATTATCGTTGAACGGAGAGCAAGGGGATGATTTTGGCGGCATGGGCGGTTTGGACCAAACCGCGGTGAATACGATGTTGACGGCTATTATTCAAGGGATGGACAAAACGGAAACGAACAACGAGGTGCGATTAGCGGCGTGTAACGCGTTATCGATCGCGTTAACGTTTGCCTCGGAGAACTTTTCCAAGCAGCAAGAGAGAGATTACATCATGCAAGTGACGTGTGAAGCGACGGTCTCGCCGGATCAAAGGATTCGATACGCCGCTTTTGAAGTTTTAGTCGGCGTCGCGGAGGAGTATTACGAGTATCTCGAAAGTTACATCTCCGCAATTTACGATTTGACCGTGAAAGTTTTACACGGAGACGATCCTCAGATTGGTTTACAAGCGATTGAGTTTTGGTCGTCGATTTGCGAGGAAGAAATTGGACGAAAGGATGCCATCGAAGACGGCGAACGGGACGTCAAGTATCATCAATTCATCGAAAAGGCGTTGGGAGTGTTGACGCCGATGTTGCTCGAGCAGTTGACGAAACAAGAGGAAGGTCAAGACGAAGACGAAAACGCGTGGAATTTAGCCATGGCGGGCGGAACGTGCTTGAACTTGATCGCAAACTTGACCGGCGATCAAGTCGTGGACGGCGTCATGCAATACATCACGCAAAACATCCAACAAGATAACTGGAGACAAAAGGAAGCCGCTCTGTTTGCTTTTGGTGCTATTTTAGAGGGTCCGTCGAGAGAAAAATTAGCTCCTCTCGCGAACGATGCGTTGCCGTTCTTGTTGAACTCGATGAACGATAAGAACACGCACGTGAAAGATACCACGGCTTGGACGATTGGACGCGTCTTTGAGTTTGTGCAATCGCCGGAGTATCGTTTGATCACGCAGAGTAATTTGGGAACGACGTTAGCGGCGCTGACGGAATCTCTCAAAGACGTGCCGAACGTCGCTGGGAAAGCGTGCTGGAGTATTCAGAATTTAGTCACCTCTCTCGGTGAAGATGATCAATTGCGACCGGCACTTTCGCCGTTTTTCCAGCCCATCGTGCAAGCGTTGTTGGTCACCGCGGAGAGACCGGATGCGGAGATGAAGTTGAAAGTGGAATGTTACGAAGCGTTGAACGATATCATTCGAGGTGCGAGCACAGAAACGTTAGTTACGGTGCACCAGCTCATTCCCGTCGTCTTGCAAAAGCTCGGGAGCACGTTCGAGACGCAAGTGACTTCCCAAGACATGTTGGAGAAGCAAACCGATCAACAGGCGTTGTTGTGCGGAACTTTGCAAGTTATCATTCAACGCTTGGGATCGGAAGAAGCGGCGAAAGGCTCCTTGGCGCAGCACTCTGATAACTTGATGACTGCTTTTTTGAGAGTTTTAGCGAATCGATCTGCGACTGTGCACGAAGAAGCCATGCTCGCGGTCGGCGCTTTGGCGCACTCGGTAGGTAAAGATTTCGAAAAATACATGGAGGCGTTTTACCCGTTCGTCGAGGTTGGTTTGAAAAACCACGAAGAGTTTTCTGTGTGCCAAGCGACGGTTGGTGTGGTTGGGGACATCTGTAGAGCATTAGACGAAAAGTTGGCGCAATGGTGCGACAACATCGTGTTTTTGTTGTTGCAAGATTTGCAATCGTCCGAGTTACACAGAGCCGTGAAGCCGCCGATTTTGAGCTGTTTCGGAGACATTGCTTTGGCGGTTGGTCCTTCGTTCGATAAATATCTCGAATTCGTTTTACCCATGTTGCAAAGCGCGACGAGTTTGGCGATGACAAATCAAGATCCAAACGTTGAATTAGACGAAGATACGGTGCAATACAAGAACGATCTCAGAAATGGCATTTTCGAGGCGTACACCGGGATTTTGCAAGGGTTCCGAGACGATAAGTCCAAAATCGCGAGTTTGGCGCAGCACGCGCGCTTTATTTTATCCTTCATCGAAGACGTTTCAAAAGATCCGTACAGAGACGCGAGCGTGACGAGGAACATGATTGCGTTGTTGGGAGATATGGCGGATACCATGGACGGTATCGGCGAGCTGTTCAAAGAAAAGACGTTTTACCAAGCGTTGTTCCAAGAACTTCACTCGCAATCTTCAGACGACACCAACTTTGACTCGACTTTGCACTGGGCGAGCGAGCGCATCGCCCTAAGATTGACGCAATAATACCAGTAATAATATACTAATACGAATAGCTGACGAATTGACTGACAATAGCATAACTAATAAATAATTAAGAATAAGAAGAGAGAGAGAGAAAGGGAGAGAAAAGAAAGACGTGAAGCGCTTTTTTTTTGTAAGAAGTACCAAAGTACAAACGAATCAAATACACGACACTCTTCATAAAGTGTGAACAATTTAATATACGAGTAAACTGCTAAACGCCTTCAACTACTACTACTACTACTACTACTACTACTACTACATTACATTCTTTGTCTCTATGATTGCTAATAATTGAATCTACATTCTTCTTTTGCGTTGCAAAAGTTAATAACTCCATCGTTGGCCATTGTCCTAAACATGATGTCTTCCGTGTCAAAGCTGTGCACTGGGTTCCCATAACTCCTATGCGTTTGTTTCAAACGATAATACTGGTACGGATCGCCTCGCTGGCCTTTTCCTAAACCGTACACTGTGATATTCACGCACAACGGACGTAACATTGCGATACCTACTAAACCCGACGACGCGCAATTACCGCCTTTGAAGTTTTTCGAGTGCTTCTTCTCGTAACATTTTCGGAACTTCTTCAACGAATTCTCCGCCACCGCTCGGATTTCAGGCATGAGAAATAAAGTCTGCACGTCTTTTCGTTTCAACTTATTCTTTACGTAATACGCTAACCGAACGAAATTTTCCGCCGCCGTGCGTGAAGAAATCAGAGTGACTCCTTTTTCCAAAGGCCACCCTCCGCCTCGGTAGATTTTGTTTATGCCGCTTCCGTCGTGGTATGCGATTGTCCACAATCTATTTAATAATCTGTGCGTTGTTTTCTTTCCGACGAACTTTTCGTATCCTTTCGTCGGGGCTTGATTGATGCGCACGACTACATCGTTCGCGTCGATTTGTTTCCCGTAATCCATTTTGAGAAGATGTCCTGAGTTCCCGACGAGCGCACACGTTCGCCAGGGCGCGTCGCCATTTGCTGCTACACTATTTGTCGCTACTACTGCTGGTGCTGCCAAAATATCTCTCCCAGAGTTTGGTAATATGGACGCGGGGATCTTCTTATCTCGATAAGCTCCCGTGTTTTCGTAGTTCTTTCTATGCGCGAGTGTGGAAACGATGGTTGCTTTATTTGCTTTCGCTTTTGGCGGGAAGAGTGCGATGTACTCTGGCGAGCACACGTGCGAGTGCGAAGCGTGGCGAGAGAACGTTGTTGTCGTCGTAGTTTTCTTTGTTTTTGAAGCAACTGCTTCTTCACTTTCTGCTTCATCTCGTTTGACATTTTCCTCTTCGTCGTTATCTTTGTTTCGAACATCTTCCTCTTGGTCACCAACACCTAATAATTCCCCCGTCTGTCCGTTTTCTTCTTCTTCTTCTTCTTCTTCTTCTTCTTCGTTCTTTCCGTGTACTTCCACCTCATCTTCGACTGATACTTTCGTCGATTCTTCCTCGTCTGGATTTAAGAATCCCGCATCGTCTGCGCCGAGAAGTCCTTTGATTTTTGCTTCTTCCTTTCCAAATGCAAAAGGACTCAAAGGTGATGATGTAAACGACAGACCCACTCCTGCGAGCAATAATAATACAAAGGAAACGAAAAGAGTTACTATAATTATCAATCGCCGTTGCCTTCTTCCTTTCACATTTATCCCTATTGTTGGTATTGTTGCTGGTGTCGTCGTCGAAATCATCGTCATAATCGTATCCTCGTCGTCGCCATTTTATCGAAGAATACGTGTGGTGAGTACACGTTTTGTCCCGTGAAACTTGTTTGTTGCTTTTTTTTTTTTGAAGGGGAAATAATTTCCCGGAAATTAGGGTTGTGTGTGCAAAACGGGCGGACGAATTCTTTTTTTGCTTTTCCTCACAAAAAACAAACAAAAAACAAAAACAAACAAAAATTAGTCCCCTGCGATTATCGATGAGAACAACAACGGGGTTCACCTTTGGCACACACGGTGGAAGAGCAGGATTAAAAACATCCTCTTCCTCTTCTTCTTCTTCTTCTTCTTTAGTCAGACAATTCCTGCCTTCATCTTTGGTGCGCTTTCTCGACGCGCGCGACAACAACAACAACAACACCTTTGATTCGTCGTCGTCGAGATTTCCCAGACGAGGAAGAAATTGCGCTTTATTTTCAACGAACGCCGCCGGGAACGATTCACGACAACAACAACAACAACAACAACAAAGAGGAAGAGGAGGAAGAGGCAGAGGAGGAAGAGGCGAAGGGAGAGAAAGAAGAGGAAGAAGACAAGACGTAGATTCATTCGATGATTCCGGTGGTTGGGGCGCTGGTTTACGAAACGCGCGACAAGGAGGAGGAGGAGGAGGAAAAGGAGGAGAAAAACAACAATTAAAACCGATTTTTTCAGCCTCTGCGGAACAACAATATCAACACGAAGTAACACAAAGCGACGTTGGTGGAGGAGCAGTACCACCTCCGGCACCACCAGGATGGAAACCAAGTGTACGCGAGGATATGCAAAACGATTTCGATGCCATCAGAGCGGCGACTACGGAACCGCCTCGAGACGGTATGAGGAGAACGACCAAGAAAACATCGTCCTCGGCGCCAAAAAATACGGCGACAAACAGGTTCAAAGAGAACCGAGGCAAAGGCGGTGATGAAGAGCGGAAACGATTATTTCAACGACAAATGGATCAATTCAAGAAAATCAGTGATGATTCTGATTCTGACGGAGATGACAATTACGATGATTACGATGATTTAGATGATGATGATGATGATGCAGACTTTAGGAGCTTCCACGAAAACTTTAAGCAAAGGAGCGAGGCGTCATCAACTTCTACGACGCAACGCGCGCCGAGACAAAGAGAAGGCCGCGAGCGACTCTTTTCTTCTTCCGAAACGAGCAGAAACCCTCTTAATGCACAAAAAAGTAGTAACAGTAGTAATAGAAGAAGAAGAGGTGAAGATGCATACCAAGACCAAGAAGCGGCACCCGAACGCGCACCAGTGTCAAAAGGCATGTCTCGCTTTTTCGTCACCTGCCATCCGGGTTTGGAGGAAGTTGTCGCCAAAGAGCTTTCATCGAAAGAGATTCGAGCGCAGCACGTTGAAATAGGCGCATCTGGTGTCTCCTTTGTCGGTACTTTAGAAACTGCATACAACGCGAACATTTGGCTTCGTTCGGGAACGAGAGTATTGTGCGAACTCGCGTCTGGGGATTTAGATCCGCTCGAATCAGGTTTCGATTCCGTGTATGATTTTGTTAAACATTGCGTTCCGTGGCAAGAAGTTTTAATCAACGCAGAATTAACGTTTTCGATCGAAGCGAGAGTGTGGTCAAATTCTCAAATTTCGAGCACGAAACTCGCGTGCACGAGAGCAAAAGATGCCATTTGCGATTACATTTCAGACGCGTGCGGTGGTATTCGCCCGAGAGATCCGCGCGACTTTCGCGGCAACAAAGTGAAAGCAGACGTTCCGTTGTTTATGACTTTGTATAAAGATCGGGCGACGCTTTATCGCGACACGAGCGGTGATTCTTTACACAGAAGAGGATACAGAGCAAATTTATCTGTTCATCGAGCCGCGTTGAACGAAGCCGCGGCAGCTGGATTACTTCACATCGCCGGATGGCCGGAAGCGCTCGACGAATGGAGAAGCCAGCGAGAAGAAGATGACGATATATCGCCTCCTGTATTTATAGACCCAATGTGCGGTTCAGGTACGATGGTTGTTGAAGCCGCCTTGATGGCTATGAATGTTGCACCTGGGCTAGTTCGGTACAAAAATGGTGGATACGCGTTCCAAAATTGGCCAGATTTCAACGAGGACGTCTTTCTCGATTGCATCGATAACGCCGAAAAAAAGAGAATCGCAGAGGAAGAATTCCATCAGTTTTCCGACCAAAAGAATAAAGTGACGTGCTTAGGCAACGACATCCATCCTGGTTCAGTATCGTTGGCGCAGCGCTCAGCTCTAGCCGCCGGTGTACCGCACGTCGTGAAAGTGTACCAATCTTCCGTTGACGAGTGGGTAGTTCCGCCTTCGTTATTAGAATCGAAAAGAAGAAGCATTTGTACGAACCCACCGTGGGGGAAGAGAATTTCACTCGATAGTAGAATGAGCGACGTGAATCGTAACGGCAGCGGATCATCAAATAGAGATTCTTCTTACGGAGGCGAGAACGGCTATAACAACGAAGACCAAGACAATGACGAAGAAAGATGGGGTGGTGGCGATGGCGGTGGTGATGACTACAACGAAATTTTGCCGGGAGATGTGAACTCGACCGAAGCCGGAGACGCTTGGAGAAAGTTGGGAATCTTTTTAAAAAGAGAAATGCCAAACCAGTCCGCGTTCGTTTTATCTGGAGACCCTTCTATATCGAGAGAAATTTATATGCGCGCGAGTCGCAAGCACGTCTTGGGGATTGGCGGCGTCGACACGCGATTATTACGATACGACATTCTTCCGCCAAAACCAAAGAAAGCAGATTTTTAAGTGGAAAATTGTATAAATAAACTAGTTCTTCTACATGTATTGCTTACAATATTGCTAGTACTACTTCCTATCATACACTACGTGGGCCTACTGCTTTTGCTGAACTAGTGCTGCCTCGATGTCGTTGTTGTTGCTTTTTTCGTTGTCGCTGGCTTCGATAAGAGAGACAAATTCTTCCTTTCCTCGTTTACCCGATTTATCGCAGAGCGGAGAATTTTTCTATCAAGCTCCTCAATTTGTTTAACCGGCTTGCTCGAACCCTCTTCCTTCTTTTCGCTCTTTTTCTTCCTTGAGTTACTTTCAATGGTAGCTGTTGTAGATAGTTTCTGGAGTTCAGCATCAATCGAATGTGCGCACATGACTCGTAACGCTTCGGCGAGGCTATACTCTGGAAACTGCGCGCTCATTCGCCTCGCGAACCATAAATATAAATCGTACGCTCGGTGTTGCTCTTCCAAAGTCGCCAAGATGCCCACACTTCGTTGGTTCATGCGCGTCTGCGCATCTGCTCTAGACTTTCTATCGTGTTTGTTGACTGACTTTGGAATCAACTTTACGCTCACGTGACCTTCGTTTAGGAACGCCTTTGCAAAATTCATCAACGTCTTCATACTGTGCAGACAATCAACACTCGTGGGTGATACGGAGAACGTGTAATGATCCTCAATCTCCATGCCAAGGTTTTCTAAATACTTTGCCAATCGAATAACTTCATCGCTCTTGCGCATCTTGTAATATTTCGGAACTATTGCATCCGACGATAACGCTTTCATTGCATCCTCCAAAGTCGCACCTTCAACTTTAGAGCAATACTCGAGTATTTGCTCAAACGTTGGTGCTAAACCCGCAGTTTTCAAAGCTTCTACAGGAGCATTAAGTTGATTTTGTATGAATTGTAAACCAGATACTCCGCTACTTTTTACGATATCACTTTTCGCGTTATCGCCATTTTTTCTATTACCATCAAGAACCATGCCATCGTCCGTCGTCGTCACAACTCCACCTCCTTTATCGTAGTAAGACATTTTATACCGTCCAGCTCTGCCTGCAATTTGTTTCACCTCTGGACTCGACAGCTGTCGAATTTCTACTCCGTCAAACTTTGTTAATTCGTTGAAAATAATGCGTCGAATGTTCAGATTCAATCCCATACCAATGGCGTCGCTCGCGATTAACAAGTCGTATCCCGAATCCGGCTTATTGAACAATTCTGCTTGCCTCGATCGCGCCTCGGGAGGCAATCCTCCGTAAATCACGCACGCTCTCAAGGGCACTCTTCTCTCGATTTCGCTTTTCAGCGCGTACACCGCCTTTCTCGAAAATGCGACAAAACAATCCCCTTTCTCAATGTTTTGCTCCAAACGTTTCTTCGAAAAGTGTTCCTCGGCAACGTTTAAAGGACTCAAGCGCTCGTAGTTTCGTATTCTCAGCTTATCGCCGGTATCCTTGCATATCTTTTCAATCAATTCTACGCAGGAAGTGTCGCCACAAAGATGCACCTCCAGCGCGGGTGTACCTAGTAACGCTCGCGTGAACGCGTACCCGCGAAAATCATCCCCGATAAGATGTATCTCGTCTATAACCGCGCAATCGACAACTTTGTTCACGTCTACCATTTCTACCGTACACGCTATGTGTTCCGCATTTTCTACTCTTTTCAATTCTTGACCAGTAACTAAGTCACATTTCGTGCCAAACTTATTCAGCGACTCGGAAATTTCCCAAGCGAGCAGACGTAAAGGCGAACAATACACCCCCGATGACGCTCGCTTCAAGCGCTCCATGGCCGCGTGCGTCTTCCCGGAGTTTGTCGGACCGACGTGTAAAATGATTTCACGTTGCATAGTCCGCGCCAAAGGGTACCATTTACCGGGTTTTTTCATATCCATCAACGTTTTCAACTCCTCCAATTCCGCTTTTGTTTTTGAAGTCGTCGTCGTCGTCGAACTTTTTTTCTTCTTCTTATTTTTCTTCTTCTTCTCCTTGTTGTTTTGTTGTGCGCTTTCAGTCGGACTTGTTCTGGAAGTCATTAATTCTGTGGAAGACGAAGCGTACGATCTTCTGAAGGCGGACGACGATGAAGGCGAGTTGAAATTCTCAATCGTCACCGAGCACGGCCGACACCAATTGTTCTCACTCTTTCTTTGAACGAAAAACGACGGAATCGTCGTCGCGGTCGTTGTTGTTGTTGTTCGTATTTCTTTAAACGAAGAAGCACAAACACCATTTTTAACACTCCCGGGGAGAATTCGAGTCAGGAAAGAGGAGGAAAATAGAGAAGAAGATTTTTGTAAGAACCTCTTTCGAACAACAGACGAGAAGGACGACGACGCACTCATCTTCTCTCTGTTTTTACCACCACCGTTTCTATCGCGTGTTCGTTGTGCTCGTCATCTCTCTCTGTTGTTGTTGTTCGCTTTTTTTAAAGCACACACAAAAGAGTGAAGTGCATGTTTTTTTACGAAATCCCAAATAAAACTTTTTGTTTTTTGACGGCGCAAACAGAAAAAAGAGAAGCACTTTCTTCCTCAGAACCTCGACCACTATCGAGAGCACTACTAATACAGATACGATGATGAACAAACCATCATCGCACACAGTATCGCCTGTTCTGTCTGCGAAGAATGATGGTGCTCCTCCCTCGACTGATGTTTTTGCGAGGCGGAGTGAGAGACCACTCATCAGAGAAGAACGCATTCAATCTCCGAGACAGAATTCGAAGGAGACGAAAATTCAATCGAGGAATTCCTCTGAACGGAGTTCCTCTTCCTCGAACGACGATAATAATGATAACAATAACAACAACAACAACAAAAAGAAAGAGAACGATGGGGCTACGAAGAGATCTTCCTCGTCTTCCTCGACGACATCGTCATCTTCATCCTCGGAAAGCGACGATGAAGGAAGTGGAGGAGGTGAACAGACGAGAGGGGGAAAAATCGAGAGAAACAAGAAGAAAACGAAACAAACAACAACAACGATGACGACGACGGCCACGAAAGAACAAAAAGAGACGAAGAAGAAGAAGAAGAAAAATAAGAGTAAAACGAAGAACAAGACAAAAGACCGCAAAGAAAAACAGCATGAACCGAAAAATGAAGAGGAAAAAATGAATAAGAAGATCCGCGCGGCGAAGCGAGGCACGCGCTCTGAGCTCTCCGTCTCCAAAGGCGGTTGGACTAAGCACGGATACGCCTACGACAACGCGAACGTTTTGAACACGACAAACTTAAAATCAAAAGCGGGAATTATCGAACGCATATCCGCGAAAGAAGTCTCCCCGGAAGAGTTCGACAGACGCTTTTCCTTGACGAGAACGCCGTGCATAATCACCGACGCCATGGACCATTGGCCGTGCTTTATGAAAACGTTGAATAGCAAAGGGAAAGAGGATAACCCGCGAGAGTGGACGATTGATAAGTTACAAAAAAGGTTTCCGAAGGATAGATTCAAAGTCGGTTCCGATGACGATGGGTACGCCGTACGAATGACGATGACTGAGTTTCAGTTTTACTGCGACGAGGAAAGGAATCCTGACTACGGTTGCAAAAGAGACGATAGTCCATTATACGTTTTCGACGGTTCTGTCTTTGATAAAGAGAATACGAAAGAGCTCGAGAAAGATTTCGACATTCCGAGTTACTTCTCCGAAGACTTGTTCAAATACGTCGGACATAAACGAAGACCTCCGCACAGATGGGTCGTGTTTGGACCGCCGAGAAGTGGATCCTCAGTACACGTCGACCCGTTAGCGACGTCCGCTTGGAACGCGTTGATTTCTGGACAGAAACGCTGGGTGTTGTACCCGCCAGATAAAGGCTTGTCAAAACCTCTTCTGAAACCAAAAGGTATTGGATTAGACGGAGAATCAGTCACGTGGTTCCAAAAAGCATATCCAATGACACAAACGCGAGAGTGGTCGGAAGTTGGCGGATGTCCAAAGAGTTTCGACGTCGTACAAAACGCCGGCGAGATTATGTTTGTCCCAGACGGGTGGTGGCACGCCGTGTTAAACATCACGCATACCGTCGCGGTTACGCAAAATTTCTGCACGACGCCAAGATTTGACGCAGTGTACAGAGCCACGCGACGGGGAAGACCAAAAATGAGCAAAAAATGGCTCGAAAAGTTGAAAGCGAAGGGCCGACAAGATTTATACGACACCGCCATGCGCCAGCCGAGACGCTCGGAGTACTCCGAGAACGAAAAGACTTCGTCGTCTTCATCGAGCAGCAGCGAAGGAGAGAGCGACACGGAAGATGCCGACGATCGAATGGTTCGATTAAAAGAAGAGACGAGAAGATTAGCAAAACACGGAGGCAAGCGAGAGAGGGAGGAAGAGGAGGTGTAAAAATTAAACATCACACGTTGAGTGAAACGTTGTAATCATATATATACTAATACGCAATAGTCATTTTAACGCGTCGTCATATGTGTGTGTAAGTTATATAATTCGAATTCACAACAATAACAGCAACAGCAACGACAACAAGAACAACAATGTTTTTAATAATATTCAGATTCGCTATATCAGAGTTACTTTAAGAACGTACACGTGACAAATAGGGTGAGGAACGAGAACAAACTCAAAATCAACTCAGGCGAGAACGACTCTGGGAAGAGAGGAATGTACACCGGAATGATCGAACCAATCAACCAACCGACGAGCATAGCTGCAAAAGTGTGTAGAAAGGACTTTCCAAGCGCCTTGTTCTTTTGTCCGCCTCTTTTGTCGTTGAGAAAGAAGACGCACGCGGCAAAAGCGCAGGCGAGTTGAAACGCCGGTCCTTGCGAAGCCGGAGTCACAATAGACCAGATGGAAATACCGAAATACAAAACCGCTCGTCGCATCAACGTCGTCTTGTCTGGCTTTTCAAACTGGTTCTTAATGCGCTCAACAAATGGCGGCGTGTAATCTTCCTCTTCTTTCTTCTGTCTCAGATTCTTTCTCTTCAAACCTTTCGATTTCTTCCTCGTGTTTAACTTTTCTTTCAAAATGGCGTCCATGGCGAGGTCGATTTGTTCACATCCATCCACATCTCTCATATACTCTTTCACTAAGAAATTCCTCGCCTCTTGCACTTCCTCGAACGAGGAGTCTGCCGTTAAACCTAATCGTTTGTACGGGTCTTTTTCGTTCCTTCTTGGAAACTTCACCATGGGGGCGCTAAAGTCGATTTCGCCTTCCTCAGCCTCCTCTTGCACTCTGGAACCTCCTTCTTCTTCTTCTACGACGTTGTTTTCTCCTAGAAAGAAAGAAAGAAAAAAGAAGTTATCGGGGTCAGTTTATAAAAAGAAAAACGCAATTAATGATATTGAGAGCATATTCCAGACGATGGTGATCCAGGACGATTCTCAGAAAAGAGCCGAGAGAGCTAAAAGAGGGATAAGCGCAGTCTCTTTCTTGCGTGATGAGATTTCTCTTCTTTCTCTTGAACTCTCTTCCCCGATTGGATAAAATAAAGCGCAAACAAAATTTCACTCATCATACATAGGTTCTTCTTCCTTGTCGTCTGAATTGAAAAGGAAAAGCCTCGAAGGGCAGAAGAAAAACGACGAACACGAACGTCGATGCACTAAATGCTACTACTCACCATCGTCTCCTTCACTTTGTACTCTGAACGTTCTCAAAGAGTTCAGCTTTTTGTTTCTATCATTCATTGTAAGACACAAAGACAACGACGACGGCGCTTTATGTTGTTGCTGTTGTTGTTGAGTATCTCTGCTTCGTGGGAAAAGATTCGCTCGCACCGCCGCTCCTCGTGTCGATCGTCTCACGCTGCTCGGACGATGACAACGCGGAGCGGTGGTCGATGGAGGTATGTTTACGCAAGACATTTTGGTTCTTCTTTTCGTAAAAAATGAAGAAGCTTTTTGACTGAAAATCACTCATCACTCAGACGAGATGGATGAGTGAGCGAAAAAGAGAGAAATTTACTCGTAGAGACAAAAATCAAACAACACTCAAAAAGTTGTTTAGAAGAAATATAATACTGTATCATAATACACAGTTCTTCTTATCATCAAAAGGAGTAAGAGTAGTAGTACTTGGAGTAAAATGCTGTTGGTGTTCTTAATCGCGTCGTAGTTTCCACGACGACAAAAACAAGAACAAGAACAACACACTTTACAGCGTTTCAAAATTAAAGCGTATCTATTTTTATGTATCAGTCTCGTAGTGAGTAAAGAAAGAGGAGTACTCGTATCGATATATCGATAAACCCGACGAGAGGAAGAAAACTTAATCCATCTCTTCCACGCGGCTTTCCTTCGGCGTCGGCGTTCCCTTGACCTTAGACTGCACTGTTTGCACGACTTCGTTCACCGATTTGGTCGCCTTCTTGACGTAAGCGTTGTTCGAAACCTCCGTTGCTTTGTCGTGCACTTTTTGGGACAGATCTTCCTTCGCTTTGACCACCGTTTTGACTTGCTTCAAGTTCAAGGTAGCTTGCCACAATTCGTCGACTTTTTTCAAAAGTTCGAACGAATCGAGTTTTTCGCGGGCGTTTTGGATGGCGGTTTTGATGGCGTCGTACGCTAATTGCGGCACTTCCTTCGTCGCGCTTTGCAATTCTTGGATTTTGAGTTCGATAAACTTCAAGTAGTTTTCTCTCTTCTCCTTCGTCGTCAACGACTTCAAATACGCGATGTTTTCCGGAAACTGTTCGCGTTGCGTTTGAATCGCCGTGGAAACAGAGGTGACCGCTTTCGCCGGATACGAAGCCTTGACTCTGTTCTCCCAAACGGATTGAACAGCCGTCAAGACGCCGTCGACTTTCTTGTCGACGTTTGTAACGACTTTCGGGTACGTCTTTTGCACGGTCGAGACGACCGGCGTGCCGTACGACGTAATCAACCCTTCGATGGTGTTGATAGATCCCTAAAATATTGCGCGTGCGTTCACAAAAGTAAAGTTGTTTCGATTCGTTATTGTTAGTATTTTTTTCTTATAAAGACGACTTGACAAAGAGGACGCGACGACGGTTCGTTCCCGTCGTCGCGTCCGTTTTTCACACACACGCAAAAAAAGAATTCGCAACAAACGCGCGTTTGCTGCCAAACTCTAGAGGAAGTCTACTACCGTAGTAGTAAACACGATGCGTAAACACAAATCGAAGCAGCATCGAGATGATCGAAACCATTACGCTCAATTTGAAGACGAAGAAGAATGAAAGAAGAAGAGAAAAGAGAGAGAAAGGCACCAAGAAGAAGAACAAGAAGAGAAGAAAGAAAGATTTTGATACCTTTAAAAATGAGTCTTTGCCTTTGGTATACAAATTGGTCAACGTCGGCGTGACGGATCCGTGCGCGTAAGAGATGACATCGATCGCGAGATTCTCGACTGGTGCCAATCTCTTGAGATCGGGAGTCGCGTCCATAAGTTTTGCAGACATAGTTAGTGTGTGTGTTTAAGTGAAGATTTCGAATAAAAAGAAGTGCAACTTTTGTAACTGTTCTTGAGACAAGAGAGATTAATAAAAAAACAAGTGGCTCTCGTTCTCCCAAATTTTCTTTCTTCTTCCGCGCATTTCTCATCACACTTTTTGACATCTCATCACTTTTTGCAAATCACACCCGAAAATAATATGGACGAAAAGTGTTCACTCTTCGTTAGTTTTTCAGAAGAGGAGAACACGCACAGCGTTAATGTTGTTAAGTTGTTAAGATGATAGATAAAAGCGTTGTCACGATGATACGATGAGCACAACAAAAAGAGACGAGAAAAACGATGATGCGGAGGAAACCGAGCGGTTGCTTCTGGAAGAGCTCGCGCGAAGAGAACAACAACAACAACAAAACAAAGATAAAACATCATCCTCATCACAGTCGTCTTTATTGCTCCAAACCGCGTCTGGGGCGAACAAAGTCGTCAGCGCGACGTTCTCGGCGTTCAACGAAACTTTAAGCACGATATTGGACACAACGAAAGAGCAGGAAGAGGAGGACAAGTTCTGGGAATCCGTGCCGGTGTTACCACCGCTCAAAGAAGGAGAAGAATATGATGAGGACGACGATGGTCGTCGTACGAGTAGTCAAGAAGAAGGTGTGTTGTTGTATTCGGGCGAAGACGATGCGTACATCAACCATCACAATATGCGGCGGGAAAAGAACGCGATGTTGCTCGGTGAAGAGGAATACGATGAGGATGATGAAATGGGAAGAAGCAACAATAACAGTCAAAGCGGTATCATCACGGGCGGTGGAGGCGGCGGCGGGAACTTCGTCGCGGACTTGCTCGTGAACACCTACAAGCAGGCGCAAGAAGCGGAGGAAATGTTGGAACGACGGAAACGAGAAAACGTATTAAACGAACTGGACAACTGGACGACGACAACGAGTGCGACGACGAACAGAGTTTTAGATTTTGACAATATGGACGACACGAACACCGAGGAGGACGAAAAGAATCATAACAACAAGAACGCGAATAACTCGGCAAAAATGAACGCAGACGTGCGAGTCGGATTAACGGAGAGGTACTCCTCGTATCTCGCGAAAGTCTTACCAATAAAATCTACGAAAAGAAGGAAAAACAATGGCATCAACGATGGCAAGCTCATTGACGGCGACGACGACGGCGACGACGACGACGACGATAAACGATTCGAAAAGATAAAGAGCACGTTCATGAGCGATGAAGCACAACGGGAACTCGATAAACTCGAGGCTTCGTTCACGCCGCAAAGAAAGAGTAAAAAATCATTCTTTCGAGACTTTTTGCAGTTTGGAAACAACGGCTCACAAAATAATGCGAAAAACACTCAAAGAGGAGGAGGAGGGGAGCTGCTTCTAGATGACCCGGCATTATTAGCCGCGGTGTCGAAAGAAATGTCAAAAATCGATAAAGTATTGAACGATCTCAAAACGGACGTTGCGATTAAAAATTTAGCCAACGTGGCGAGGAATACCGGCGGAGGACGATTGAACTCTTTTGCGGATGCGTTGGATGCGCTCGCGAGGCATCCCATGTGGGAGTACCAAATTGTTCGGAACGCGGCTATGATTGCTCTTTTGGCTTTATTCACGTTTGGAATATACTTGAAGATATCGATAGAATCGCGAGAAGAAGTTGGCGGTCTCATCGACGTCGGCATACAAAAATCTTCCAGACTTGGAAGAAGAAAGTTCACAGGAAGATAAAAATACGCATACATGTAGCATTAGCGTAGCAATATTAGTCTTAGTAATTAGTAACTAATTCTACTAGGTATTACAACTTGATCTATTTCATCTTCATCAGTACCTTCCCCGTCCTCTTCCACGACCCCGTCCACGACCTCCGCCTCTACCGTCGCCAGAACCGTTAAACTGAGAAGAAGAAGGCGGTGGAGGCACAAAGTTTTGATTATTCCCGCCTCGTCCACCGGAATAAAAGCCTCTCCCACCGCCTCTTCCTCCTCCGCCTCTCTGTATGTATTGGTTTCTAGCGCCGAGCAAGTTGTGATCAGAGTCCGCTAATACGATAGACGTTGTGTGTAAACACTGTTGTAAATTCGCTGCGAGCGGTTTTTTCGTGCGTTCAACGCGAGAAGCGAACGCTTTGAATAAACGCAATCGCAGCGTGCATAACTGCGCGATTTGCGTCAATGGCACTCGAAACGAAATCCAATCGTCGACGTTTAAAAGAGCCGATGGTACGCCTGGTTTCGGAAACGACTCGCCGGTGAGCGGATCGACTACCGGAGGATCGGCTTCAACTTTTACCGTATTTGCAATCAAAACTAAACTCGTTCCCGATATCAGCGTTGAATCTCTCACGTACATGTTCGATTCGTTTCGCGTAATCTCTTCGAAACACGCCAACGTTGTTGTTGACGACGAAGTGTTCTCCAATTCGTCTTGCGAAAATTCAAACCGCGCGTTCACCGAGCCTGGATGAATTCGTACGCGTTCACCTTTCAAAGTCCCAAGCGTTGGCGCTCGACATTGAGGAAGCATTCTTCCAACCAGAGGGTACATGCCTACGGCCAAAACAGAACGCACTAACGAAGTCGCGTTCGTGTTGTACGACGCAGATTGTAAGTTTTGGATGAAACCTCGCTGGGTCAACGCCGTTATTAATTGCATGCGCATGCCTTTAATCATATGCAAAGTCGACCCCGACAAAGAGTTGTTCCACAAAAATTGATTCTCGGCTTGCCGTCCGTTTCGACACGCGACTTCCCACTCTTTGAACGCTTGAACGATGGCCAAGTGATCGGATCCTCCACCAAGCGCATCGGAAAAACCTTTCTTGGCGCGATTCGCATTCTGACGTCCACTATCCGTTCCGATGATAAAGGGAGGCCTGTATGCGCCCGCACACGCGATGGTTAGAATTGGATCCAAAACACCGAGGAGCGAGGCGTACAACAACATTTTGCCGACGCGGGGATGTAAAGGCAAATCAGCTAGATGACGACCCAATCGCGTTATTCTTTCGTCTTCCTCGGCAGACGTGAAGGCGCCAATATCAATCAGAAGCGTTACGGCAGAATCTACAGCTTGCGGAAGGGGGGCTTCCACAGCTCGTTTCAAAAACGAGGCACACGTTGGCGACGGGGCGCCGTTGCTGTGAATCATACCGCGAAGGGTTTCCTGCATCATCTTTACTTGTAAGCAAATCTCTTCCAATGGTGAACGCTGCATTTCTGGGAGCTGAAACTCCGCAAAGGCTTCGAACCGCGACTTTGAAAATAAGCGATACACTTCTCCTGGACGGACTCGACCGGCGCGACCTTTTCTTTGCGTCGCGGAAGCTTTGGAAATCCACGTTTGGTGCAACGTTGAAACGGCCGTGTACGCGTCGTATCCTTTCTCTTTGAGTTTTCCAGAATCGATGACGTATACGACGTCGTCAATAGTGACCGCCGTTTCCGCGATGTTCGTCGATAGCACAACTTTACGAACGCCTCGCGGTGGTTTTTGAAACACTTTGCGTTGGTCTTGCGGAGACACCATCGAGTGGAGTGGCATGATTTGGACATCGGTCAGACCGGCTTGGTCGCTCAGCGCATCCTTAATCTTTGAAATTTCATCCCATCCCGGCAAAAACACAAGTATAGCGCCGTCTGGTTTCGCTCGATTCTTCTCGTGCACGTGCTTGACGAGCGAGCAAACTAAATCTACGTCAACTTCATCGGGATCAGATTCTAACTGGTACTTTGATAAGCGCATCAAAGCGGCTTCGTCTAAAACTACCGGTCCATCAAAAGAACCATCTCTCGCCGCACCGTCTTCTTCCATCATGGCGACGTCGTTATTACCTGGAGTACTTTCTAACTCGCGAAGTTGTGAGGCTAAATCTTCGTGTTCGAATCGCTCCGCCCAATCCGATGCTAACATGCCGTTTTGAGATTTCAAGTTTACGTTTGCGCCGAGTTGCAAGAGCTGACTGACTTCCATCGTGCGATTTCTACCAGCCGCAGCCATTAAAGCCGTCGCGCCCGTCGCGGAATGCTGCACGTTCACCAAATCTTCATCTTTCGATTGCGCCGCGCATTGTAACAACCAATCGAAAGTTTCGTCCGACGGCGCAACGAAGGCATTTTCAATCGCCGCACGCATCATCTCCGAAGCTTCCGATGTCGAAGGTTCTTGTTGTTGTTGTTGTTGTTGTTGTTGTTGAGAAGAAAAAGAAGAAGAAGCATCTACTTTTCTATGCTTTGACGGCTGAGGATTCGCGAGCCCCGCGTTGTTTCCGCCCCAATTTGTAAACGCTAGAACATCTTCTAAATGGTATTCACGAACTGGGTGGATAAATCCTGGAACTTTAATCACTGGGCAGTCGTCGAAATAGTTCGAAAACAAATCTTCTCGCATCGTCGCGGACATCAAAATCAGCTTCAAGTTTGGATACTTTGGCAACACGTCTTTCAAAACAATCATCAAAAAATCAGCGAATCGATCGCGTTCGTGAAGTTCGTCGATGATTATGTGTGTTAATGACGATAAATACGCATCCGCGCCTTCAGAAGTCAAACGTCTGAGCAAAACACCCGTCGTGACGAGCAAAAGACTACACGCTTTCGAAATCTTCGATTCAAGCCGAATCTGATACCCTACGGTTCCTTCGCCGATATTTTCGCCGCGTTCGCTCGCAATACGATCAGAAACGGTCATTGCCGATATTCTTCGCGGTTGAGTGCATATAATTTTCGCCGGTTTCCCATTTGCCCAGCAGTCGTCGAGTAAAAACTGCGGCACTTGCGTCGTCTTGCCGCAGCCGGTGGAACCCGCGAGCAGAACGACTTGGTTCGCGTTCACTCTTTCAATGATTTCATCTTTGTATTTGAATACCGGGAGAGTTTGTCGTTTCATTGAAATCTGAGCGAGTTCGTGGACGTGCGTTCGTTTGTGTTCTAACTCTTCGTGCAAACGCTTGTAATCGACGTTATTGCCGAAAGTAGTTAAAAACGCATCCGTGTACGGTTTCCTCGCGGTAGTAGTCGTGGCATTGTTGTTGTTATTTTCGGCTCGAGATTTGGTATTTTCATCCTCCCACGCGACATCTAACGTTCCTCTCGATGCCATTTCGAGCTCGTTGGATGACGGTGGAAACTTGGAAAAATACTCGTTCAACTGTCTTGCCCCCTTTTCCGAGAGATTCAGAGTTCTCGAATCGTCCGCATCGACGGCTATGAACTTATCCGGCTTCGTCACGTGTACTCTTCTCTCCTCCCCTTTGCCGTGCGATTTAGATTTCAATCCCAACTTCTTACACTCCGTGTGCACTATCGCTCGATCGTGATTGGATAAATCCGCGGGGAAAACAATCTCATCGCAATCGACGTTTGCGCGAAATTCCGCGAGTTGTTTGTCGATGGCGATTCGCGTTCCTTCCAAAACCGGACGAATGATTTGTCCTCTCCCTCCTCTTCCACCTCTTCCTCCTCGAAACCCTCTATCGCCGCTCATCTTCAAATATAAGAAAGGAACACGAGAGTGCGCGTGTGTATTTGTGACAACTTTCGTTTGAAGCGCGAGTTCTTTGTCCTTCTCTGTCCTTCTTCTTTTCAACAACAAAAAACACAGACGAAAACAAGAAAAAACAAACTTCGTCGTCGTCGTCGTCGTCAGAATTGTGTTCGTAGTAGTTCTCTGTACATCATCATCATCATCATCAACATCATCATCAACATCATCATCAAATACAAATACAGAGGGGAGACTTCACTTTTCCTGTCATCGCACGACAGCCACGCATACAAACGACGCACAAAAGATGGGTTTCAGACAGTCATCAAAAGCAACTTCCACATCTTCGACTCAAATCCTCATTCAAAACGCAAAGTTCATCACGTCGAAAGATGTCATCGACGTCGCCTCACGAGTTTATGACTCGTATAAAAGAGACAAAAAATTGTGCTACACGTTTCTCGTCGCGCTGTCTGGAGTAACCGCGTTGGTCGTCCACGAGACAAGCGCTGCGACAGGTTTGATGAAAGGTTCGTTAGGGGATTTCAGAAAGAACAAGAAGGAAAAGAAACAGATAAATATTAAGAATAGGAATGTTGCGAAAAAAGAACGAAGCAGCGCTGCTGTAGATGAGCAGTTCTTAAGCAATCTCGTGCAGCTCGGGAAGATTGTCTTACCGTCTTGGAGGTGCAAGTCGGTATTTTTGTTATCGACACAAACGGTAATGTTAATATCGCGTTCGTATATTTCGCTTCGAATAGCGCGGAAAGGTGGCGAAGGTTTACAAGCCGTCATGGAAAGAAGCTGGAACCATTTTTTATTCGTGCTGGCGGATTTTTACGTGTGTGGAATTGCTGCATCCATCGTGAATTCTTCGTTGAAATACTTGACGAATTCCATCACGGTAAACTTTCGCCATAATTTGACGAAACACGTACACGAGAAATATCTCTCAAATCGGCAATATTATAAACACGCGGTGTTGCGTAAAGGCAATTTAGATAATGCAGATCAACGCATAACGGATGATTTGAACATGTGGTGTGCGACGTCCGCGGATTTATTCTCAAGAACGTTTAAACCACTCTTGGACGTCATCTTGAGCACGAAACGCATGAGCGAGTCCATGGGATACAAGGGGTTGACCATTTTGTACTCCTACTTCTTCTTTTCTGGACACGTCATTCGTTTCTTTTCACCGCCGTTTTCGGATTACATCCAAGAAACGCAAAAGAAGGAAGGTGATTTTAGACGTTCGCATTCGCGCTTGATTTCGCACGCGGAAGAAGTTGCGTTTCTCGACGGCGCCGAACGCGAGAAAGAAATTTTGAATGAAAAATTGAATCAACTCACCGCGTGGTCGCAATACTATTTCTTCAGACAGTTCATTCAAGGTGTTTTAGATCAGTACTTTATCAAATACGGTGCCTCTATGATTGGATGGCCTGTTTTAGCATTTCCCTTCTTGCTCGCGAAAGATATGGAAGAAAAAGAGCTCGTCGCGAGATATCGCGAAGCGGATACGCTGATACAAAACGCGTCGAGCTCAATCGGTGATTTACTCATGGTGTACAAAAAGCTTCAAAAGCTTTCTGGATTCACCTCTCGCGTCGTAGATTTGTTGCACTCCGTCGAATCAGGTGAGGAAGAGAAAGAGAAAGAAATTGAAGGGAGAAGCAACGGCATCGTGCGAACGTCCTCCAACGACGACGAGATTGAGTTTCAAAACGTCACGGTGTTCTCGCCAGACAACAGGTTGCTCATCAAAGACGTGAGTTTGAAGATTAGGCGCGGCGAGTCTCTATTCATCACCGGAGCGAACGGTGCTGGGAAGACGAGTTTGTTTCGAGTACTCGCTGGATTGTGGGAAGCGTCAGAAGGTGTCGTTCTTCGACCTCGAAACGGTTTGAAATCGATAAAATCGGAAGGCGGTGACGACGGAGACGTCTCCTCCTTATTTTACGTGCCCCAACGACCATATTTAGTGACTGGTTCGTTGCGAGATCAAATATTATACCCAGCGAAGCAAAAGAGCGACGAAGATGAGTTCGACAAGGACGACGAAAGGATTCTCGAATGCTTAGCGCGAGTCAATCTAGTGAAACTTTTGAAAAAAGGCGATCGCAGCGTAGGCTTGGATAGATTAGAGCACGATTGGAACGACGTCCTCTCTGGCGGAGAAAAGCAAAGGATAGGATTAGCGAGACTGTATTTTCACGCGCCTCGATTCGCAATTTTAGACGAAGCGACGAGTGCCATTAATCCAGACGAAGAAGGCGCTTTGTACGAAGAGTTTGAGAAGAATAACATCACGGTGTTTTCCATTGCACATCGCATGGAATTGAAACGTTTTCATAAGAAGCATCTGCATTTCAAAGCGGACGGGAAAGGGAACTGGACGCTTAAGAAAATACTTTAGAGAATCCTCTTCATAGAAATGTTGTTCGTAGTTATCCGTGTTAACATCATCATCATCATCATCATCAACATGATAATAAGTACTTCTTCAAAATCCGGAAATCCCCTAACCAACCCTAGCAAAAAACGGAACTCCCCTAAAATCCCCTAAACCATGAACACAAAACCAATCAAAACGTTAATATACGACCTAAAAACTCGTATTAAAACAAATATACATGTATTCAACGCCTTAATGGTGTCAATTTACCTTCATTCGCGCGATTTAG
>Ga0255758_10001556_pt1 | contig 23028 bp, 18 predicted proteins | sample 011ome_24_FD_179958 | JGI IMG/M metagenome (GOLD analysis project Ga0255758, IMG submission 179958) | Coastal salt marsh microbial communities from the Groves Creek Marsh, Skidaway Island, Georgia - 011513CT metaG (version 2) | ecosystem: Environmental > Aquatic > Marine > Intertidal zone >...
CTTCGAAGTTGTTCAAGTACTTCCAATCACCCAAAGAAGCCATAGCGTTCAGACGAAGGTTGCTGCTTACGTTGTAGCGAGCTTCCAATTCCAAACCTCTGTGGTTTACATCGATGTCTTTGAACTGTGCAGTACCATCTACACCGTTCAAATCAACACCGCGAGAGATGAAACGGTTACCCCAGTTGGTGTTGTAAACGTTTACATTCACTTGCAAATCGTTAGTGATGTATGCGTAACCCAATTCAAATGATTGGATGATTTCGTTTTGTAGATCTGGGTTGATGTTGTTCGCGTATCCTGGGAATACAGCGTCAAACAATGGTTGACGAGCAATAACCCCTGCATTGAAGAATACGTTCATTTCTTCGTTCAAGTTGTAGTTCGCACCACCTTTAACGTATCCACCGGTTAATGGAGCCCAGTCAGAAACAGGGTTGGTTGGTTGATCGAAGTAATCGATACGACGGTAGTTCTGTTGAGACCAACCTGCTTGCATTACTGCAGTCAGTTTGTCTTGGTCGTTGTACTCAACCATACCGTTCACACCTGCCCACTGTACGCGACCGATGTTGTAGTAGTCCAATTTTGGACCTGCCAAACCAGTATTAGCGAAAGGACGAGCATCAATGGTCGTTTCAATGATCTGACCGTTTGAGTTCTTGTTACCTGTAGAGTAGTAACCGTCCAGACCCATCAAGTCGTTCAAAGCACGGTAGTGGTAACCCGTGTAATCACGTAGATCGATACCCGCACTCATTTTAAAGTTGCCCGTAGTGTACTCCAAGTTAGAGATCACTCCGTACCAGTTGTGAGAGTTCATAGAAGCACGACGAACCAATACTGCGCGGTTTACGTTGCTATCACGGAAACCGTTAGAACCAATTCTCATACCCGTGAAGGCTGAGATATCTCCTGTGTAACCAGAAGTAGAAGCTTGGTTTTCAGCAACCAATGCATCGAAGTCGATGAATCCATCTGCATCGCGTGCACCACGACCATCAGCACCACCGTTAGCAACGTCCAAGTGCTCGTACAAGTCTTTGCGGTAAGGAAGGATGTCCAAAGTAGAGTTGCGGAAGTTGTTTCCACGAGGACCTGTACCTCCACCGCGACCAGCAGAACCGTATACAGAAGTAGCCAGTTTCAGATCACTGTTGATGTCCCAGTCCCAGTTCAAAGTTGCCAATGGCTTGTTGTAGAAGTTACGACGCATAGAGAATTCTTGCTTCTCACCATCGATAGTTCTCATACCGCCGTTAGAGTTCCAACGTGGATCCATCACACCATCGTTCAATTCTCCACCTTGACCAAAGTAGTCAAAGTCACGCAAGCTTACCCACGCATCGCGTTGGTGGTGCCATTGTCCTGCTCCTAAGAAAGAGAAGTTCAAGCTGTGGTTAGAACCTTTAGGATCGTATGCGATCGCTGCAAAGTAAGTGTATCCTTCACCTTGCGTGTTGTACACGTACCCATTACCCATCCAACGGCTCAACAAGAATGAAGAAGCCCATCCTTTGTCGTTACGTCCAGTGTTGTAAGAAACACCTGTTTTGATGTAACCGTCGTTACCAACACCAGCTGTTACTGTACCGCCTTCTTTGTTTTCAGCAACTTTTGTGAAGATACTTACAGTACCCCCCACAGAAGGAACAGCCAAACGAGACGCACCAAGACCGCGCTGAATCTGGATACCAGAAGCAACATCTGTTAGACCTTGCCAGTTTGACCAGTACACCCAACCGTTCTCCATGTCGTTTACAGGCTGACCATTGATCAAGAAAGAAGTATTTCTCTGGTCAAAACCACGCAATGAGATACGTGAATCACCGTAACCACCACCTTGCTTGGTTGCGTAAACACCTGGAGTGTTGTTCATAATCTCTGGGAATTCCATGTTCCCCACTTTCAAAGAAATGTCAGATGGTGAAATGGTAGATACCGCTACAGGTGTCTCGCGAACCTTTGCAATATCAATCACATCTGACGTCACCGTGATCTCGTCCAACATGTTGAACAAGGAATCTGCAGAAGCAGAAGCGTCTTGTGCATAGATGTTCATTGAAGCGAACAAAGCACCAGCAATTAGTAAAGCCTTTTTCATGTTTTGTTTGTGAAATGGTTATTCAGTTATCAAAAATATAACCTCTTAACAAGGCTTTAACAGGGTTTGTGTTACGAAAACCTAAAGTTTTATTAACTACTTATAAACAAAAAGGCGCTGATTAACAGCGCCTTATGCAAACTAAGTATACATTTTGTTGATTATGCAGTGGCTACTGCAATGGCTTCCTTAATCTTAATTTCAACTTCGTCCGCCATTTCTGGATTGTCAATGAAGAGTTGTTTGACCGTATCACGACCTTGACCGAGGCGCGTCTCCCCATAACTAAACCATGATCCACTCTTGGTTAGGATGTTGTGTTCCACGCCCAAATCAATAATCTCCCCTGCCTTAGAGATTCCTTGACCATACATGATATCAAACTCGGCAGTACGGAACGGTGGAGCAACTTTATTCTTAACCACTTTCACACGTGTACGGTTACCCATTACTTGGTCGCCGTCCTTAATTTGAGTAGATCTGCGGATGTCTAGACGTACAGAACTATAGAATTTCAGAGCATTACCACCCGTCGTAGTTTCTGGGTTACCGAACATTACCCCAATCTTCTCACGAAGCTGGTTAATGAAAATACAAGTAGAATTCGTTTTACTAATGGTTCCCGTTAGTTTACGGAGCGCTTGAGACATCAATCGTGCCTGAAGACCTACGCGAGCATCTCCCATTTCACCTTCGATTTCAGCCTTTGGTGTAAGTGCTGCTACCGAATCAATGATCAATATATCTACTGCACCTGAACGAACTAGGTTATCCGCAATTTCAAGCGCTTGTTCACCATTATCGGGTTGTGAGATGATCAGTTCATCGGTGTTTACCCCTAATTTTTCCGCATAGAATCTATCAAAGGCATGTTCAGCATCAACAAAGGCTGCAATGCCTCCTCGACGCTGGCATTCCGCAATTGCGTGTAAGGTCAATGTTGTTTTACCTGAACTTTCTGGTCCATAGATTTCGATAACACGACCCGTAGGGTACCCACCAACCCCGAGCGCAACATCAAGGCTAAGCGATCCTGTTGGGATGGCATCTACCTCTACTACTGGGGCATCCCCCATTTTCATTACTGTTCCTTTGCCGTATGCTTTGTCCATACGGTCCATTGTGAGTTTGAGTGCCTTCAGTTTGGCTTCTTTGTCTGCGCTCATAATCTTAGAATGCTAAAAATATTAGAATTATACAAATGTAGGACTTCCTTTGAATTGGCCAAGCCCTTTCTAATAAATTATGATGAAAAGTTGAAAATTAATAGAGTGACAGCACCTGAGCTACCGCCTCTTTTGTTTTCACCTTACCAATAAAATGCTCAATCTTACCCGCTTCATCTATGACATATGTATGACGGAGTATACCGTCAAATTCACGACCCATAAACTTCTTAGGACCCCAAGCTTCATAAGCTTCGATGATGGTCTTTTCCTCATCAGCGATAAGGTTATAGCTCAACTCTTGTTTGGTGGCAAAATTCAGCTGGCGCTTGACTGAATCGGCGCTTACACCAACTACTTCAAACCCCTTTGCGACTAAATCCGCATAGTGATCTCTAAAATCACAAGCCTCCACAGTACATCCCGGTGTAGATGCTTTTGGATAGAAGAACAATATGATTTTCTTGCCTCTAAACTGTTCTGAATGGATTGTTTCTCCGTGCTGATTCACACCTGAAAAAGCGGGTGCGGCGCTGCCAATTTCTAAAGCCATGGTCAATAAGTTTTATTTCTCAACACCTCGAAGTTAGCTTTGTTTCCAACGAACAAATGGTTGTTTGTAATTTTTAGTTTTGCACACGATGACAAAAACGGAAAAAATAGCGTTCACCCTTCAGACCTTAGAAGCCCTTTACCCAGAGACGCCAGTGCCTCTGGACCATAAGGATCCCTTCACTTTATTGGTTGCAGTAGTTTTAAGTGCCCAATGCACCGATGAAAGAGTGAATAAAATCACACCAAAACTCTTTGCCGTTGCAGACAATCCATACGACATGGCGAAACTGACCGTCGAAGAAATCGCCGCCATCATCCGACCTTGCGGCTTAGTTCCAATGAAGAGCAAAGGCATTCATGCGTTCAGCAAAACCATTGTAGAAAAATACAACGGGAAGGTTCCCGCGAGTTTCGAGGCACTCGAAGCAATGCCGAGCGTTGGACACAAAACGGCAAGTGTGGTCATGAGTCAAGCCTTTGGCGTGCCAGCCTTTCCTGTAGATACTCATATTCACCGGTTGATGTACCGATGGGGGTTTACTAACGGCAAAAGCGTCGAGCAGACAGAGCGTGATGCGAAGCGCCTCTTCCCGCGTGAACTTTGGAATAAACTTCATTTGCAAATCATCTTTTATGGCAGAGAATTCAGTCCTGCACGTGGCTGGGATTTAGAAAAGGACATCATTACAAATACCATTGGTCGCAAGTCAGAAATTTCGAAATGGCACAAAGAACAATCGGACCGATTGAAAAAGAAATCCACTCGAAAAAGCTCATAGCGAATTGCTACTTTTACACTCTTAAAAATCATTACACCCAAATCACACCATCTCTATGGGACGCGCATTTGAATTTAGAAAAGAACGCAAGTTCAAACGCTGGGCGGGCATGGCAAAGACCTTCTCCCGAATCAGCAAGGATATCATCATGGCAGTTAAAGAGGGCGGAGACAATCCTGAATCGAACTACCGTCTGCGAATGCTTTTGCAAAACGCAAAGGCGGCTAACATGCCAAAGGACAACGTTGAACGCGCCATCAAAAAGGCGATGTCCAAAGACCAAAGCGACTACAAAACCATTATTTACGAGGGATATGGACCACACGGAATCGCCGTTTTAGTTGAAACAGCTACCGACAACAATACCCGCACTGTCGCAAATGTTCGCTCCTACTTCAATAAATGTGACGGTTCATTGGGTACCTCTGGTTCAGTGGAATTCATGTTTGAGCACAAGTGTCATGTAAAAATTGCAGCCGGCGACCTCGATGTCGAGGAGCTCGAGTTTGAAATGATCGACCATGGTGCAGAAGATGTATTCAAGGATACAGAAGAAAAAGACGGAGAAGAAACTGAAGTCATCATGGTTTATGGTCAATTTGCCGATTACGGCAATATCACCAAAGGCCTTGAAGCACTGGGGCATGAAATCATTGAATCCGGCTTTGAATACATTCCGACAACAACAAAAGAGTGCAACGACGAACAAACCAAAGATTTGGAGAAACTCATCGAAAAACTTGAGGAGGATGATGATGTACAAAACGTGTACACCACCATGCGTTAATCCAAAATCAATGCATAAAAAAAGGCGCCCGATGGGCGCCTTTTTTGTTAAACTACTTTTTTCAATTTTCGCAAGGACGAACTCTCAATCTGCGATCTAGCGTAATCTTTACTGATGTTCAATTCCTTGTATTCTGCACCTGGCGCATCGAACATATAGTCGTTCAAGATTGCCTCACAAACACTGCGCAACCCGCGCGCACCTAGCTTATATTCCAAAGCCACATCAACAATGTAATCGAATACATCTGAATCAAAAGACAAGTTGATACCGTCCATGTGGAACAAGTGCTGGTATTGTTTGATCAATGCATTCTTCGGCAAAGTCAAAATAGCCTTCAGGGCTTCTCGATCTAATGGCGACATGTAGGTCACAATAGGCATCCGACCGATGAGCTCAGGAATCAAACCAAATGACTTGAGGTCCGATGGGGTGATGTAACTCAATAAGTCTTCGTCCTCGATGTGATCACGAACCTCTTTAGAATATCCTAAGGTAGATGAGTTTAAACGACCACTAATTTTCTTTTCGATACCTACGAATGCACCACCAGCGATGAACAATATGTTCTTCGTATCTACCTCAATGTATTTCTGATCCGGATGCTTACGACCTCCTTGTGGCGGCACATTTACTTTTGAGCCTTCGAGTAATTTCAAAAGCCCTTGCTGAACTCCTTCGCCACTCACATCTCGCGTAATGGATGGATTATCTCCCTTGCGGGCAATCTTGTCAATCTCGTCAATAAAGACGATACCAACTTCAGCTTTGGTCAAGTCATAATCCGCAGCTTGAAGTAACCGGGTCAAGATACTTTCAACATCCTCTCCCACGTATCCGGCTTCTGTAAGTACGGTAGCATCAACTATGGTGAAAGGAACATTTAGCAGTTTTGCTATGGTACGTGCCAGCAAAGTCTTTCCTGTTCCCGTGTTTCCAACAAGAACAATATTGCTTTTATCGATCTCGGGAGCATCCTTAACCGGAACCGTACCAATACGCTTGTAATGGTTATATACGGCTACACTGAGCGTACGCTTGGCACTTTCTTGACCAATGATGTATTCGTCAAGATGTGACTTGATTTGAGAAGGTGTGTAATTAAACTCTGGCTTCCCCGCCACCTCCAATGGACTGGTCTGAGGTCGTTCACCCAATTCCGCATGAAGGATGCCTCCTGCTTGGTCCACACATTTATCACAAATGTGCGAATCCATGCCAGCGATCATCATTTCTACTTCATCCTTGCTTCTTCCGCAGAATGAACAATGTATTACGGAATTGTTTTCGCTCATTACTTGGGTTGATTCTTACCTAAAAGGATTTCGTCTACCATACCATATGCCTTCGCCTCTTCCGCGGTCATCCAGTAGTCGCGATCGCTATCTGCTTCTACTTTATCAAAAGGTTGACCACTGTGGTGGGCAATAATACTGTAGAGCTCTTTCTTTAGTTTTAAGATCTCTTGTAATGTGATCTCCATGTCCGAAGCTTGACCTTGAGCGCCACCCATTGGTTGGTGGATCATCACACGGCTGTGCTTAAGAGCAGAGCGTTTGCCTGCGGTACCCGCACACATTAATACAGCGCCCATAGAGGCTGCCATACCGGTACAGATGGTAGCAACATCCGGATTAACCACTTGCATGGTATCATAAATTCCCAGACCGGCGTACACAGAACCGCCCGGAGAATTAATGTAAATCTGAATGTCTTTTTTCGCATCCGCACTTTCTAAGAAAAGCAATTGTGCTTGAACAATATTCGCAACCTGATCATTGATTCCTGTACCCAAGAAAATGATGCGGTCCATCATCAAACGTGAGAACACGTCCATTTGGGCCACGTTCATTTGACGTTCTTCAATGATATATGGCGTCAATGAAGCATCTACGTATTGATCAACGTACATGCTCTGGATACCTACGTGCTTGGTCGCGTATTTCTTGAACTCTTTACCGAAATCCATTCGAATGCTGTTTTTTAAGATTAGTCGATTGTATTAGGCTTTCGCCGTTACCAATTTAATGAATTCATCATAGGTAACTTCCTTCTCCTCAACCTTAAAGTTTTCTTTGTAGTAGCTCAACAACTTGGCGTTGTATACTTGGTCATTCAAACGACGTGCTTCCTCTTCGTTCTTCAACGCGTTTTCAGCAATGCCTTTCAGCATTTCATCGTCCATTACTTGTTGACCGTATTGCTGGAACTGCGCTTTAACAAGACCTACAGTGTGGTCAACCAATTCTTCTTGGCTTACACTGATTTCACCCATTTGGATGACTTTGTTCTCGATCAATTGGTAACGCAAACCTTTTTCAGTTTTTTCCCAATCCGCTTCAACTTCCTCAGCAGTCAATGGCTTTTCACCTGAAGTCTGCATCCATTTTTTCAAGAATGCAACTGGCAAATCGAACTTAGTCTTGTCAAGCAAGTACTCCGCTACGTTGTTCATGAAGTACTGGTCGGCTTCATTGGTGTACATGTTTTCAGCCTCTTCCTTCATGCGCTCACGCATCTCTTTTTCAGAAGTAACTGCACCTTCGCCGTATACTTTATCGAAGAACTCTTGGTTCAACTCTGCAGGCTCCATACGAGTCACGTTAGTCAACTTGAACTCGAACAAACCTGTTGATGCTTCTAGTTGTGCGTCAGTTGCACCCAACAATCCAGCAACATTGTATTCTTTAGCAAAAGACTTCGCAGCCTCTAAGGTCATGGTATTGCCCATACCAAGCTTGCAAAGTTCACCTTGTGCTTTTTTCGTTTTTAGGTTGCTGCCCATGAATTGTGCTTCTTCTTTCACAATTCCTTCAGCAACTGCATTTCCGTCTTTATCAACCTCGGTAATAGACCCGTGGAACATATCTTCCGCTTCTGGGCTCTCTGGAGTAACCATCTTTCCGTAACGTGAACGAATATCCTCCATGTAGGTATCCAAAACCTTTTTATCAGCTGCAACCTTTACACCTTTGACCTTGTTCTTCTTAGTGATGCTCACCTCGAACTCTGGGCTCAAACCGATCTCAAACTGGAATTCGTAAGTTCCAGGAGTATCAAAGTCAATGGTTTCCTGCTCAATTGGAAGCGGGTTTCCGAGAATATTGAGTTTCTCTTTTGTGATGTAGTCGTAGATACCGTCTTGCAAAATCTTATTGATCTCGTCAATGAGGACCGATTTTCCGTACTGCTTTTTGATCAAACCCATAGGCACCTTTCCTGGACGGAATCCTGGAATATTGGCACGCTTGCGGTAATTCTGCAACACATTATCTACCTTTTGCTGGTAGTCTTCCGGTGTGATTTCTAGAGTCACCAAAAGGTTCAGTGCATCTACTTCTTTCTTGCTAATGTTCATCTGTGTACAATTAAATTTTGCAAAACCCCCTCAAAAGGGGCTGCAAAGGTAAGCAACATTTTGCCTTTTATTTGGTTTGCTTTAACGTATCGAAATGCGGGTTCTTTTCGCAAAGATTGTACCTTGGCAATTCCTATGTTTGAAAGACTTATGCAGCGCAAAAATCTCAAGTACCTCATCCCCATCGTCGTGGGGACTTTGCTCGTATTCAGCTTTAAATTATTTGGCCCTCAAGAAGAGAAAGAACAAGTCATTTTTTCTCTAGTAAGAGACGCATTGACCAACGTGCATTTGCAACCAAAAGCCGTGGACAACGAGCTTAGCGAGACTGTTTACAACAACTACCTCGAAAGCCTAGATTACAACAAGCTGTTTTTAACGCAGGAAGAGTTGGGTGAATTGGAACCCTTCAAATTGCAACTTGACGAAGCATTCAACCAGAATAACACCGCCTTTTTCGAAATAAGTTATGGACTGATCACCTCAGGTATTGAGCGTTCGAAAAGCATCTATACCGCCCTTTTGAATCAACCTTTTGACTACAACAAAGTTGAATACACTTGGACCGATGCGGAGAACAAGGAATTTGCTAAAGATGAGGCAGCGTTGGTTGAGTATTGGAGACTTCACCTGAAGTGGCGCATTATCAATCGAATCCACGAAAAAGAACAAGCGCAAGAAGACGACCTCGAAAACGGAGATGTTGAAAACGTAAAAACCTTTGACGATTTCGAAAAGGAAGCCCGTGAAAAAGAACTTGAACTTCAAGATGAATGGTATTCCGACCTTGTCGATGTGACGCGTTTGGAATGGTTTGGCATGTACATGAATGCCTATTGTGAGGTATTTGACCCTCACACCAACTACCTCGCTCCACAACAAAGCGAAAACTTCGAGATGAGCATGACCGGTCAGTTCGAAGGAATCGGTGCTCAACTCAAAAAGGAAGGAGATTACATCACCATCGAACGCATTATTGCTGGTTCTGCCTGTTGGCGTCAAGGCGATTTAGAGGCTGGAGATAAAATCATTGCTGTGGCACAAGGAGATGAAGAACCCGTTGACGTGGTAGGTTATAAAATCAGTGAAGGCATTAAACTCATCCGTGGCAAAAAAGGAACAGAAGTCCGCTTAACCGTAAAGAAAAAAGACGGCTCGCGCGCCATCATCCCAATCATTAGGGATGTGGTAGAGCTCGAAAGCACCTTTGCTCGAAGCGTCGTGCTTGATGGCTCGATTTATGACCGAAAAAATGCGGAAAACAAAGGCGCAATAGGCTCAAAGACCGGATATATTCGACTTCCGAAATTTTATGTTGATTTCTATGAAAGCACCAACCGAAACGCTGCCGAAGACATTAAAACCGAAATTGAGAAACTCAAGGCGCAAGGTGTAGACGGCATTGTCTTCGACCTTCGAAGTAATGGAGGTGGATCGCTCCAAGCTGCCATTGAAATTGCAGGTTTATTCACCGAAAAAGGCCCGATGGTCCAAGTAAAAAACTTCCAAAGTGGAACCCGCGCAAAGAGTAGCCGCGGCAATAAAATCTATTGGGATGGCCCCTTGGTAATTCTTGTAAATGAGTACAGTGCTTCGGCATCAGAAATTGTGAGTGCGGCGCTTCAAGATCGCGGTAGGGCATTGATTGTTGGCCCATCAAAATCTACATTCGGCAAGGGAACGGTTCAAAACATGTTCGACTTTGACCGTGCTGTTGGAGGCAACATGAATGCCATTAAACCACTCGGAGCTATAAAGATTACTACCGAAAAGTTCTACCGCATCAATGGGGGAACGACTCAGTTGCAAGGCGTGGTCCCAGATATTTCCTTGCCGGGTGCTTATGACCTGATTGAAATTGGCGAAAAAGAATACGACAATGCATTGGCAGTAGACTTCGTAGAAAAAGCGAATTACACCGTTCACAACGAATGGAACAAGGCATTTGAACGTGCGAAGAAAAATGCAGCAAAACGCCTAGAGTCGGAGCCTACTTATGATGCTTTTCAGGATTATGCGCAATGGATTGCTGAAGGCGATAAAGACAAGCGTATCCCATTAAAATACGATCGCTATGTAGCGTTCCAAGACTCTATCTCTGAGGCTAGCGAGGTATATAAAAACATCAACAAAGCTCCCGATAGCCTAGGCATTGTTCCCTTACCGGAGCATCTAGCTATGTTTGAATCGGATTCTGCCCAAGCGGATATTTACCAAAAATGGTATAAAAATCTTTCGCGTGATTTGATTTTGAGAGAAGGCGTTAAAGTGGTCAATGACTTGGTCAAATAATATAAAAAAGCATCCGGGACTGTGGTTCCTGGTTCTATTGGTCGTTTGTGCTGTATTCGGGCCGTGGCTTGTGCTGGATCAAAGCCCCATGGCCAACGACATGGACCTGAGTCGTGCAATGAGAGGCCCTGGAAGCTCGTCAGATATGGGCGTTCATTGGTTCGGGACAGATAAATTCGGGCGGGATCATTTTTCAAGGGTACTGCTCGGGAGTCGAATTTCCCTTTCTGTAGGAATCATCGCGGTTGGCATCAGTTTGATCATCGGGATTCCTATTGGTGCAGCTGCAGGGTACTTTGGTGGGCGATTAGACCAACTCCTCACTTGGCTTATGTCTGTTTTATGGTCCATACCAACGCTGTTATTGGTAATCGCATTGACTTTTGTTTTAGGCAAAGGGCTAACTCAAGTTTTTATCGCCGTCGGGCTAACGATGTGGGTGGAAGTTGCACGCGTAGTCCGAGGCCAATTTTTTGCGGAAAAACAAAAAGAATACGTCGAGGCCGCACGAGTTCTTGGGTTCGGCACCGGCCATATCATTTTCAAAGAAATCCTACCTAACACTTGGGGCCCTCTATTGGTCATCTGCACTACAAATTTTGCGAGTGCTTTATTGATCGAAAGTGGTTTGAGTTTTTTGGGAATTGGCGCACAACCACCCACACCATCTTGGGGCAGTATGATCCGAGACTACTATCCCTACCTTATGACGGGAAAAGCCTACTTAAGCTTGATCCCCGGCGTTTTGATTGCTTTGAGCGTACTGAGTCTAAACAGCCTAAGCAGTGCGCTTACAGTGAATGATTAACGGACTAGAGTGAAGTCGTTGCATTCAGGAACTTCAAGATTTGAAGCGCCCGCTGGAGCATGAAAATTCATCATTTCTAAGAAATACTCTCGCTCCACATTAATTGCACCAAGACTATCTAAATGGTCTGTAGGCAATTGATTATCGATGAAGGCTACTCCGATTGCATTTAGATATTGACACATACCTATGTATGCATATTTCGACGCATTTTTCTCAGTGTGAAACATGCTTTCACCTACAAAAATCCCTCCTGTCATTACCCCAAAAGTACCACCAACGAGAGCCTCGCCTTGCCATACCTCAAAGCTGTGTGCGCGACCTTGTTGATGCATTTCAGAGAAGTTTTCCAAGAACATATCTGTTATCCATGTTCCTGCTTGTCCGGGTCGAGGCATGGTGCTGCATTTCTCCAAAACTTGGTCAAATGCCGTGTTCACGCTGAAGCGCCATTTCTTTTGATTAATGTATGGGCGCATGCTTTTGGCAATCACTACTTGGTCCGTCATAGTAATGCTGCGAATCGGAGGTGAGAACCAAAAGACCACACCATCTTGGTCGAACCAAGGAAAAATCCCAAAGGGATATAGGCGCTCATACATTTCTGGATAGAGCTCCCAAGAAAGCGCAATAAGCCCCTCTTCATTAGCGGCGTCAAGGGGATTTGGAATTTCCCAATCCCCTTGGCCAATGAAATATAAAGGGCTATTGACTGAATTCATTGTTCGATTTTAGAACGGCAGATCGTCTTCTAAAACATCCGCGGCACCTGAAGGAGCCTCAAACGGTTGGCCTTGTGGCGGCAAATCAGATGGTCCAGGACCTGCTGCTTGAACTGCATTCATTCTCCATGCCTGAAGTGTGGTGTAGTAGCGCGTATCCCCACCTTGTGGAGGTGTCCATTCACGACCACGAATATTAAATTCAACGTTGACCTCTTGTCCAACCTGAAAGTTGTTCAATATCGAAGTTTTGTCCTGTGTGAATTCAAAGCACAACGTTTGTGGATATTGCTCTTTGGTCTGAACTACGAATTCACGTTTTCTGAATCGGTCTGAGACGACCTGTTCGTCCATAATCTTTTGGATTCTGGCTTCTAATTGCATGGATTTACCCTTTTAGCGGGCCGATTTATCTATTAATAATACTTTCCAGGCTTCATGCACCTGGCCGTTGTCTAACAATTCTTTTGCCATCTCGTGCAACTGCTCGCGCAGCTCAATGCCGTCTGCAAAGTTTTGCAATATACGGCGCACATCGAAGTCATTTTTCATGGCCTCTACCTCTTCCGAAGAAGGTAAAGTGATGACTGCGCCCAACTGCCCAAGGTTGTTGCCCGTGAGGATGGTAGATCTGCGAATGACATCAGGTATTTGATCTACACCTATACCCAATGCCGGTGGGCTCAATTTGAACAGCGCATCGCCCGAAGCGCGAACCCACCAATGGCGTCCCATACGCCCTACTAGGTCAATCTCGTTTTGATCAATGCCTCCATCGTCTGCCAATACTCGGTCAGCAATGTGAATTCTTTTGATCAAACACATGACCAAATTTCCGGCACCGCCCTCTTCACCCAAGTGTAAAACGTCTCTAACCTCGCATTCTAGGCTTACAGGGCTTTCCTTTACTCGCTTGGCTTGAACCACTTCAGAATCGATTGGAGTCAAACCGCTTTTCACAAACTCGTCCACGGATGAATCGTACTCCGCAGAGCTAAGATTCACCTGTTGCGCGACATCGTAGCTCACTACGTTCACCACACACTCCTTTTGAGTCATACAGTTGTGTAATGTATCCTTCGTGGTATTGTCTCTAACCCTTCTTGCCGGCGAAAAAATCACCACGGGCGGGTTCGAAGAAAAAATATTGAAGAAGCTATATGGACTCAAATTATTGTTCCCAAACTCATCCACAGTACTTACCAAGGCAATTGGGCGAGGCCCGATAGCGCCTAGTAATTTCATGTGGCGTTCTTTGGTCGAAATGTCGTCAGGATTAAATGTCGCCATGGGGCAAATGATTTTCTACAAAGTTAATTTTTACTCGGGCCGATTCTTTTTTATTGTCAAACTAATTTTCTCTCTATATTTGCCGTCCAATTCATGCGGATGTGGTGAAATTGGTAGACACGCTAGTTTTAGGCACTAGTGCTTTATCGCGTGAAGGTTCGAGTCCTTTCATCCGCACAGACAAATCCCGATCAGGCAACTGATCGGGATTTTTTGTTTTCACCCGAGCCAAGCTTGCTTGAGCGAAGAGTGGAAACAAAAAAGCCCGGCCATGCGGAGCATGGGAGGGATTTGTCTGAATGCACCCCCACTAAGGTCCGCCAATCTTTTGCACTAGCAAAAGTTGGCAATCCTTTGACTTTCCCAAAACGAAGCTTGCTTCAGAGAGGTGTATGAACAAAAAAGCCCGGCCATGCGGAGCATGGGAGGGATTCGCCTGAATGCATCCCCCTAAGGTCCGCCAATCTTTTGCTATGAATTACAATTTCTTGCGAAGCAAGCTCCATTTCAATGAGCGCGCTGAATCTTGATGAGACAAATTTCTTGCATTTGTCGAATCAGGACTTCACGCGCTAGTTATCGTAATCGAATTCCTCAACAATTGGATCTACGCCCTCTGGCTTATCACATAATTGGTCATAGATATCATACTGTACAAGGATTAACCATGGAATGATGGCGAGTAACCCAATAAAAAAGGTGATTAAAGACATTACCATTGCTATGACGAAGACCAAAATCCCCAGAACAAGTAAACGCAAGAAGTTTTTCCAAGCTCTTGGGAAACTCCACTGCAAGGCTTCCATGAGCTCCTCACCTTCCATAGATGCTCTGTAGGTGGAGAACATAAAACCAACACCAAAAACGATTTGAACAAGGGCTACCAAAACAATAATGCCTGAATTTTCTGCATAAATATCCGCCATGTCTTCAAAGACCATTTGTATCTCGTCCATGTTGTTAAAATCAAACTGGCCCGAACCTAATGCACTAATCTCTTCTGGCATGAAAAATCCTCCAATCTGACCTATGAGCGTAGTAATCAATACCACACCAAACAGTTGTTTTTGGTTCACCTTGAAGGCATGAAAGAAATCGCCAAACTCAACAGATTCACCGCGTTCATCCATACGTGCTACATGAGCAAATCCCATTGATAGAAACATACTTCCAGCCCCTACTACCAAAGACATGATCAAAGTAGCTAAACGAACCCCCATAAAACCCAACATGCCAGCCAATCCCGCTGCTACCTGTGCAATCAAAACACTAGCGATGAAAAAGACAATGGTATACGCAGTGTACATACCTGCCTTGTTTTTGTATCGTACCCAGCCGGCTTGCAGGGCGTAGAAAGGATCAATTTTCTTCATGAGAATGCGGTTTACAGTTCGTAATTTGCGGAAAATTACAACTCAAGTTGAAAGTATACCACTCCCTAGCTGAATTTAATACACTAGACTGCGCCGTAGCCACAACGGGTACTTTTGACGGCGTACACTTAGGGCACAAGAAGATTTTGGGCCAATTGGTCCAAACCGCAAAAAAGGTCGGAGGAGAAAGTGTCTTACTTACTTTTCACCCCCATCCACGCTTAGTTCTTCAACCCGACGTTGAGCTCAAATTACTTACTAGTCTTGAGGAAAAAATCGCCCTTTTGGAGCAAACCGGTCTTGACCACCTCATCATTCATCCCTTCACCAAGGAGTTCTCCCGGACACCTTCCTTGGAGTTTGTCCGCGAAATCATGGTCAATCAAATTGGGGTAAAACAACTCGTTATTGGGTACGATCACCACTTTGGCCGCAACCGCGAAGGAAGCTTCGAGCACCTCAAAGAATTCGGGCCGATCTACGGCTTTGAAGTCCAAGAAATTCCAGCTTTTGACATCGATGAAGTAAACGTGAGTAGCACAAAAATCCGAAATGCCTTAAGCGAAGGTGATGTAGAATTAGCCTCCGATTACCTTGGCCATCCTTACATCATAGGAGGTGAGGTCATCAAAGGGGACCAATTGGGTCGTACTATCGGGTTTCCAACAGCAAATCTAGATATCAACTTCCAACACAAACTCATCCCCGCAGATGGAGTATACGCAGGAACCGTTCGCATATCCGGCACGCACTTCAAAGCCATGGCCAACATCGGCAGACGCCCGACAGTAGGCAGCGACAAGCGTTCGGTTGAGATTCATGTGATGGATTTTGAAGGTGATCTCTATGGCCAACACCTTCATTTCGCAGTGGGTCATCGACTGCGCGAGGTAATGACTTTTGACAGTCTCGATGCTCTAAAAGCCCAATTATCAGCGGATAAAGCACACGCCTTGTCGAAGTTGGCATAAATATTGACATCTTTGTGAAACCTAATTGATTTAACCACAATGAAAAAAATCGCATTCTTCATCGGAGCAGCAGCAATGCTTGCTTCTTGTACAAAATGGGAAAACAAGAGCACTGAGTTCAAAGTAACCGGCGTTTGGACGGGTATCAACCAACAGGTGAACATTCAAGCACTTCCTTTCTTGGATTCTACCAGCACTCAAAGCACCACTATGATGGAGGCTAACTTCATGGATAATGGTGGATTAACTATTGACTCTGCCGGTACGCGTTTGGACTCACTAGGATGGGCCATTAAGAATGATACTATTCTTACTTTGAAGAATATTGATTTAGGCTTGGGCCTTCCAGGTGCAGGTGGCACCACTGCAAATCTTGATTTTGTGATTAAGACTTTGGAACAAGATGCCTTTACCTTCAGAATGGATACGTCTTTGACCGTTACAGTTCCAGGTGTGCCAATTCCGCTCACCTTCGAAATCGCACAAATTCAACGTTGGGGCAAATAATCCTAGCGTACCAATAAAAAGAAACCCGCCTCGAGCGGGTTTTTTTATGCCAATTTGCGCCAAAGCGCATTGTTCAGGTCTTCTATCTTTTTACGGTCTAAGGACCAATAATCACCAAAGCCGAGCTTCTCTTCCACCGTACCCGGACGAGCCGGAATCTTCATGCGAGCGGTACAATGGTAGGACCGAATTCCGGCCGTCCAAAGATCATCCACTACCTCAGCGCTTACGCCCGACCCAGCTTGAATTTGAATGCGACCTGCAGCCTGTTCGACCAAGTCTTTAAGCGCCGGAAGCCCCCCAGCGACAGTAGGAGCAAACCCACTGGTCAAGATTCGCTCCACACCCAATTCCACCAAAAGCTCCATCGCCGTTTCCGGACGCACACAGGCATCAAAGGCGCGATGAAAGGTCATGGCCAATCCATAATCCTGAGCAAATTGGGCCACCAACTCCACAAATTCCGCATCCACATTTCTGCCACCATCAAGGGCGCCAAAAACTATTCCTGTCGCACCACAATCGCTGAGAATTTTCAACTCCTCAAGCATCATGTGCTTTTCAAGTCTATTGTAGATAAAATCCCCCGCTCTCGGCCGAAGCATAACATAGACTGGTAGGTCACTGACATCAACGGTCATTTCAATCTGAGCCGCTGATGGCGTCAATCCACCTTCATTTAGATTACTGCACAATTCTATCCTGTGCACGCCGAGGTCAATGAGCTGGGCTGCATGTCCCGGCTCTTCAATGGCGATTTCTATTTCAAATTGGTCGGCCATAAATCTGTACTTCATCCAAGAAGTGCCAAACCGGCTGTCCCGCGGAGGGATGGTTGTCCGGCAATTTCTCAGTATTTGGAATTTTAATATCAATAACTTTAGTCGGATGCAAAGACGCTGCAGGCACCAAAACCATTGTTTCAATAAAGGTGCCTTCCGTTGCGGTTGAACTCTTTCGCTCCCATTCAAAACGACTGATCTGGTCTTCACTTTCGTATATATCCGTGATGACTTTTTCAGGGATGAGTATCCAGCTTAATCGGCTCTGAAGAAAATTAATCTTGATCGAGTCGATCTGATAGGGCGTATTGAAATCGAAATGGCCGCTGAAATAATCGGGCCCGAAATACCCTACCCAATTTCCATCTCTATAATTCTCCGATCCTAAAACCCCGTTGGCCAAAGGAATATCCTTGGTACCCGTGTATGGCTCTGTCGGCGGACTCGTTAAACAACTGTGCGTTACCAATCCCTCATGTACGGCAAATCCGTAGTTCAAGACCTTGCCCATAGCATGTCCGTCACGATTCGGCTGTACTTTCATCTGATGTACCCCACGCTCAGTAAAAGTAGTCGCGCTATCCATGGTCACCCCTGTAGGTGCCTCGACGGCCAGTTCCAGATTTGCAAAGGCTGGCTCCGCTGTAACAATGACCTTCAGTTCGTTTTTAAACGAATCATTTTTGGTTTCCAATTTCACCGGAACCTGCTCCACATCATAACTGTATCCTAGCGCATCCAACATAGGATAATGGTATTGAAGACGCTCCCAAAACGCATCGTAATCGCGCTCCGAAGGATGAGACCACAACACCTCAGCCATGGCAATGCCGCGAGGTAAAAACCGACGATCTAACGTTTCTGTATCAGGAATATGCTCTGACCAAAGATTACACTCGCCCCCTAAAATGTGCCCTGCATCAAGAGGGTCCAATTCTGAAGGTATAGGACTATATGAATACACCTTAGGCACATCAATACTGCTCACCGGGTAATCAAAATACGCATGTGAGGTTGGACTCATAATGGCATCATGACCTTGTTCAACTGCCTCGATTCCACCTTCAAATCCGCGCCAACTTTGCACTGTCGCATTCGGGCTCAAACCGCCCTCCAAAATTTCATCCCAACCGATGATCTGCTTGCCCTTCGTGGCTAAATAGTTTTCGATCCGAGTATTGAACCAACCTTGTAAAGCCTCCTCATCGTGCAATCCCTCATCCTTTATGCGTTGTTGACATTTTGGACATTGCTCCCAGCGGTATTTTGGGGCTTCATCGCCGCCAATGTGGATGTATTTTGACGGGAAGATCTCACAGACATAGTCCAGCACATCCTCCATAAAATCAAAGGTCTGCTCATTCCCAGCACAATAGATTTCTTTAAACACACCCCATTCCGTCGCTACTTCCACTGGCTCCCCGGTACAACCTAGTTCTGGATATGCTGCCAAGGCCGCTTGACTGTGCCCCGGCAATTCAATTTCAGGAATAACCTCGATCCCATAACCGGCTGCATAGGCCACCACTTCTTCCAAATCTTCACGGCTGTAAGACCCGCCATAAGTACTATCGCCGTGGGTCCTGTACGCCGCCACCTCGGCCAATTTCGGATACTTATCCATCGCAATGCGCCAGCCTTGATCCTCCGTTAAATGCCAGTGCAGTACGTTGAACTTATAAAGAGCCATGACGTCTAAGTGTCGCTTGACCTCATCTACGGTAAAGAAATGCCTGCACACGTCCATAAGTACACCGCGGTGCCCAAAGACTGGCTCATCATTAATCTCGCCCCAAGGCAGCGCGACCTCTGACCCAAGCATCCCCAGCTGGCCTAAAGTGCTCTGAGCACGATGATCACCCTCGTTTCCATGGTATACTTTAACACCGTCCTCATTGGAAACAATACGATATGCTTCCTCCGATAAATTTGGGTCCAATTCAAATATGACATCATCCAATGTATTCCACTCAGAACTATCAAAATGATAGTACGAAACAGGTGGAATCAACGCCTCGACAGAAGCCCATTCTCGACAGACCTGAGCATCACCAAAGGTGTCTGTTTTCGTTGAGACTAATACGGCAATCAAAGCAATAACAATGACACCAATCGAAATACGCCACCACCGGCGCTGAACATCCCTCTTTTTTATCCCCATGTTCTCATGTATTTGGCATCCACCATCTCATTGCGGTCTTTGCTGCGTAATGCATAATTAAATCCATTGTAGACACTGTATCCACCGTACTCGCCTTGCATGTTCATCGCTAGAAATCCCACTTGCATCCCATTCACACCAGGATGTTTTTTCAGAATCCTTTGCACAATCTCATAGCAAGCTTCCTCAGGCGAAGCCCCGCGACGCATAGACTCCACAACGGAAGCACATCCTGCGGTCCGGATCATCGCTTCACCAACACCCGTGGCCGTAGCACCACCGACATCGCCGTCAATAAACAGCCCTGCGCCAATGATGGGACTATCGCCCACACGGCCTCTGATTTTATAGGCCATACCGGAAGTGGTACACGCTCCGGCCATTCGACCACTGGCATCTAAGGCCAACATCCCTATGGTATCGTGATTTTCGACGTTCACGCCGGTTTTGTATTCTGATTTAATGAGCCAATTCTCATAATCCTTCTGCACCTCAGGAATGGGTACCTCAAAGTCTACTTTAGAAAACCCGTTTTCCAACGCCCATTGTTGAGCCCCCTCACCCACCAGCATCACGTGAGGCGTTTTGTCCATGATTGCGCGCGCAACATCTATAGGGTGCTGAATATCTTCAAGGAAGGCTACCGAGCCACAACGGCTATCGTGGTCCATGATGCAGGCGTCTAGGGTTACGTGACCGTCGCGGTCCGGTCGTCCGGCGAGCCCGACGCTTCGGTTATTCATATCACTTTCGGTCACCGCTACGCCTTTTTGGACGGCATCGAGAGCGGCACCTCCATTTTCAAGCACGGACCACGCACCCGCATTGGCCTCCATGCCGTGAATCCATGTACTTATGACTAAAGGTGAATCCTTTAGCGGGAGTTGCGGTTGAACGGTTTGTGCGGAGGTTGATAGTGGTTTAATAGCGAGGCCCGCACCAGCCAAGCCGAGATTCTTCAGAAATCTTCTTCTGGACATGCTTCTGTGTTTCCTTAAACTTACGCATTATTCTTAATTTGGGGACATGCGTAGACTGACCCAAGTACTTGCCCTATTCATCGGGCTACAACTTTCCGCTCAAGATGCTGAGTGGACCTCTGTAAAAGATATCAATCCATTTATCGGAACCGGCGGCCACGGCCATACCCATCCCAGTGCTCAAGCACCGTTTGGGATGATCCAATTGGGTCCAAATACCCGATACGACGGTTGGGACGGATGCAGCGGTTACCACTACACAGATAGTGCGATGTACGGATTTACCTGTACCCACCTCAGCGGTACCGGAGTGAGCGATTACGGCGATCTATTGATGCTGCCTTATTCCACACCGACCAAGGAAGGGGATCATATTAAATTCTTCAAAGAAGACGAACACGCACAGGCAGGATACTATGCTTGTATACTAGACGACGGAACGCGTATTGAAGCCACCGCTGGAGAAAGGATAGGAAAGTTACGCTTGCACTACCCTCCAAACAGCTCGCCAGGCATCATGGTCGATTTAAATTTCCGAGACCGTGTCTTAAAACAGGATTTCAGCGCACTGGGTAATGGCAAATTTGAAGGACGTCGAATTTCAGAAGGATGGGCCCGAGAGCAGCATTTTTACTTTGGCTTCGAAGTGTCCCCTGCGCCAGATTCTGTGTGGAAACTATCGCCCGGGGTTTATTGGTTAGCCTTGCCCGATGGCACTGTTAATGCCGAGGTGAGTATCGGCATGAGCGGCACCTCTGAAGAAGGTGCATGGAAGAATTACCATGGTGAGAGCGCTGAACGCGATTTTGAGGAGATTTTCACAGAAACCAAAGATAAATGGGAAAAGGAATTGGCCAAAAGCAAAGTAAAAAGCGCTCTTCCTAATCAACGCGCCATTTATGCGACAGCCTTATATCACGCCTATTCTGTGCCCAATTTATGGAGCGACGTCGACGGAAGCTACCGCGGTCAGGACAATGTGATTTACCGCGATACCGTGAACCGCCACTACACCGTATTCAGCCTCTGGGATACCTATAGAACAGCGCATCCACTCTACACCATTACCCAACCCGAGCGCACGCAGGAGTTTGTGTACGGCATGCTCGACATGTACAAGCAGCGCGGGCGTTTGCCTATATGGGAATTGGCCGGAAATGAGACCGATTGTATGATTGGCTACCACAGCGTGAGTGTACTTGCCGATGCCATTGCCAAAGGCTACCATACCGATACTGCCTTGACGCTCGAGGCCATGCGCGCTACAGCCGAGATGGATGTTTTTGGTTTGGGCGCTTATCAAGAATCTGGGTTCTTGAGTATTGAGGACGAAAGCGAATCGGTCTCGAAAACATTAGAATATGCGTATGACGATGCCTGTATCGCTTGGACAGCTCAGCGCTTTGAGGATTGGAATACTTATATGGCTTACGATCAACGCTCCTCTGCCTACCGCTCTTTGATCGATCCAGAGAGCGGGTACGTTCGACCGCGCACTAATGGAGACTTTTACAGCCCGTACAATCCGCGCGAGGTCAACAATCATTTCACGGAAGCCAATGCGTTCCAGTACAGCTTTTCACCAGTTCATGATATTGAGGGATGGATGGAAGTATTGACCAATTTTCGTGGCGGAAGGGAAAATTGGAACAACCTGCCCCGCAAAAAGCAAAAGCTCCTCGTAAAATCCCGTCACGATGTCCTCGAAGACCTCCTCGACGGACTCTTTTATGCCAGCTCGCACACCACAGGACGCGACCAAGCGGACATCACTGGGCTCATTGGCCAATACGCGCACGGGAACGAACCTTCGCACCACATCGCCTACCTCTACAACGCTACCAATAACCCACGCCGAACCAGCTATTGGGTGCACCGCATATTAGGGTCGCAGTACCAGAATGCACCAGATGGCCTGAGCGGAAATGAGGATTGCGGACAGATGAGTGCATGGTATGTAATGGCCTCCATGGGCATGTATCCCCTAGTACCGGGCAAGCCCGAATACCAAATTTCGACACCATGGTGGGATGCCATTCACTTAGAATTACCTAACGGGAAGGAATTGGATATCACGGTTGAGGATGTAGGAACTTACATCATGGACTACGACCGTGGAGAAAGTTTAGAGACACCGATATTCCAGAAGCGCTATTTCACGCACGACGAACTACTCGAAGGCGGCCAATGGAAGGTAAAACGTGGCGACGAACCATCAGATTGGGGAAAGGTTCATCGCTATGCCACCAAGATGAAAAACCCTACCCCACCGGCACCAATCGTCCGTGTACCGCGGACCTTTACCGGCACCGCCCAAGTTGAGATCATCCCAACAGGACAATATGATCTATGGCAATACCATAGCTATGAAAATGTAAAATGGAAGAAGGACC
>Ga0255758_10001558_pt1 | contig 22996 bp, 22 predicted proteins | sample 011ome_24_FD_179958 | JGI IMG/M metagenome (GOLD analysis project Ga0255758, IMG submission 179958) | Coastal salt marsh microbial communities from the Groves Creek Marsh, Skidaway Island, Georgia - 011513CT metaG (version 2) | ecosystem: Environmental > Aquatic > Marine > Intertidal zone >...
TTCTTTCACTTTAACAATCATATCTGAGTCGTTAAAAATATCGCCAGCTGTAGATGCTATATGTGCTCCAGCCTTTTGATAATCTTCATTTTCAAAACCTGCACCAAAACCAGCATTGTCCTGAATGAAAACTTCATGTCCATGATTAGTTAGCTCTTGAACACTTAATGGAGTAAGCCCTACTCTAGACTCTTGTGCCTTTATCTCAGACGGAACACCAATTTTCATTATTGATCCTTAAAGTAATTCGTAATACCCGTTCTAAGTTTTTCAATAATTTCATCGATGTGTTTTTTCTCTGAGATAAAAGGGGGAGCAACTATTAAACAATCACCTGTTGCTTTTAAACTTAGTCCTGCAGCAAATAATGATTTGAAACAATTATACCCAGCCTTACCTGGTCTTTCATCCATACGTAGATCAATACCACCCATCATACCATAACCTCTGATGTCTGTTACTCCATCAATATCTTTCAGAGTAAAAAGACCGTCTAAAAAGTAAGGGGACATTTCTTTAGAACGATTTATTAAATCTTCTTTTTCAATAATATCCTGCATTGCCAAACCAGCCGCAACTGCACATGGAATTCCTGAGTAGGTATATCCATGAAAAAATTCTATGGCTCCATTTGGTGCCGCATCAACCATTGTATCATAAATATGTTCTCTAGAAGCTACTGCGCCAAGAGGAACTACACCATTTGTGACGGCTTTTGCCATTGTTAAAATATCTGGAGTAACGCCAAATGCTTGAGAACCAAACGCTTCACCCATTCTACCCCAACCTGTAATTACTTCATCGAAAATTAAAAGGATGCCATGCTTATCACAAATCTGTCTAAGCTTTTGCAAATATCCTTTTGGGGGAACTAAAGTTCCTGTTGAACCAGCAACTGGCTCCACTATACAGGCAGCAATATTTTCACCACCAATATGTCCTGCGATACGTTCTAAATCATCAGCAAGGTATTCCCCTGTATCAGGCTCACCTTTTACAAAAGTATTTTCAGGGAGATGAGTATGTCTTAAATGATGAGTGTTAGGCATTAGAATACTTGAAAATGTTTTTCTATTTGCGACCATGCCGCCAACAGATATGCCACCAATATTCATTCCGTGATATCCTCTTTCACGACCAACAATATGATGACGATGTCCTTCACCCTTTGCTTTAAAATATGCAATGGCAGTTTTAATTGCCGTGTCTACGGCTGATGAACCACACATTGTAAAAAATATTTTATTCAAATCATCTGGTGTATGTTTAGAAATTTTTCTAGCTAACTCAAAAGAACCATTATAACCTTGTTGAAATGGCTGAACATAATCAAGTTGTTCAAGTTGTTTATAAACAGCATCTCTTATTTCTTTACGACCATGTCCAGCAGGACTACAAAACAAACCTGAGCTTGCATCAATTAATTGATTACCATGATGGTCTGTATAATAAACACCTTCGGCCTTAACCATTAATCTTGGGTTATCTTTAAAATCATGATTGGATGTAAAAGGCATCCAATGTTCTTCAAGTGAATTCGGTAATTCGTTTCTATTTTCTAAATCCATAACTAGTCCCTAAATTGGCAAATTTAATTAAGCTTTATATTATCCATATAGCTAATCCAAGAGGAATTCTCCCACTAAAGCTTAATTTCGTAGGAAAAATTGACGCCCTAGTATAGAAGAAAAATTATCAATTATGCTAACATCAAAAGAAGCTAAAATTCCCATTAACTTAATATCAGTAGCCAAAAAAACACCTGGTATGACTGCAGGTATAGTGTGTGCAAATCATGATTCTTCCATAGACTCAGCAAAAAAAGCAGTTGAATTAGATCTTATTAGTCCTGTTTTTATAGGTGATAAAAATGCCATCAAAGATAAAGCGGAGCAATTTAAGTGGGATATAAGTTCTTACGAAATAATTAATTCTGTTGATGATAAAGAAGCAGCAATAGCTGGTGCTGAACTTGCTCGGGATAATAAAATAAGAATAATGATCAAAGGTAATCTTCACACCGATGTATTAATGCGAACTTACTTAAAAAAAGAATTTGGACTAATTGAAGGAAAAAGACTAAGTCATATTTGGCACATGACGTTATCAGAAAATGATAAACCTCTTTTCATTACTGACGGCGCTTTAAATGTTGCGCCTAGACTAGATGTAAAAATGCATATTCTTAAAAATGTAATTGATTTTGCAAATCGTATAAACATACCAAAACCAAAAGTTGCTATTTTATCTGGAACAGAAGATCCTATTGAAAGTATGCCTAGTTCAGTTGAAGCAAAAGAACTAATGGATCGTGCTATTAATGAAAATATACAAGCCTATGTGCATGGACCTCTAGCTCTTGACAATGCTATTTCCCCTGAAGCTGCAGCTATCAAAAATATTTCTAATGAGGTTGCTGGACAAGCGGATATTCTTTTAGTTCCTAATTTAGAGACAGGTAATTCATTATCAAAAATAATGGTTTATTTTATGGGAGCGTGTGCTGCAGGGTTTATTGTAGGTGGAAAAGTTCCTGTTGTTGTAACCAGTAGAGCTGATAGCTCTTCATCACGTATTGCTTCTATTGCTGCTTCAGTAATAGCAGCACAGTAGTGATAAATAACAAATTTATAACTGTTACGTTGCTAGCAATTAGCGCAACTCTCTTTGGTTCATTCATGGGGGCAGGAGTAAAGTTGCTCTCTGATGATCTTCATCCTATTATTATATGTTTTTACAGATGTTTAATGGGTTTAATTATTATCACACCATTTGTAGCAAGAAATAATTTTAGAGCTTTGCAGACTGATAATATGCGTTTGCAAATTTTTAGAGCTCTTATCAATATTATTTCAATGATTTGTTGGTTTAGCGCTATTGGCATGATGCATTTTGAAAAAGCCACAGCACTTGGTTTTACAACTCCTTTATTTACCACTGTACTTGCAGTTTTGATTCTTGGAGAAGTTATTCGTTTTCACCGAACAGCGGCACTTTTGCTTGGTTTTATTGGAATTTTAATAATTATTAGACCAGGCTATGTGCCTTTTGAATTTGGTACGATTTTAATGCTAATTGCCTCTTTTAGTTTTTCTTTTGTGCTTATATTTGTCAAAAAACTATCAGCAACTGACTCGAGCCTTACAATTATTTTTTATCACTTATTATATATGACGCCTGTTTTTTTTATTCTCTCATTATTTTATTGGCAAACAATAACATTGGATCAAATTATTATCTTTTCTTTAATGGGTGCCTCTGGTTTATTATCACACTGGTGTTTAGCGCAAGCATTTAAAATGTCTGACACAACTTTTGTTATGCCATTACAGTTTACTAAATTAATTTGGGCTTCACTTATTGGGTTATTTATATTTGCTGAACAACCAGATATATGGACTTGGATTGGAGGTATCATTATATTTATTTCTGTTGTCTATATTACCTACCGTGAAGCTTTTAAGAAAAAAGGAACAACAAAACCTATTCAGGTGGATAGAGCGATTATAAATTAAAAATAATATTTTTTTAATTTTTTTTCACATTAGAAATTGTTTTAAAAATTTCCTTTAAGTCATTTTGATTTTCATAAAATAAATCTTCAGCAGTCTCAATTGATATTTTTTCAAAGCGTATTTCTTTTCCAAAAGACAATTGTGCTAATTTTGCAATATCTTTTAAAATGACTGTTGCAATTTTTGGATAGCCACCAATTGTTGGGTGATCAACCATTAATACAATAGGATTGCCATCACCTGGAACTTGAACTGATCCTTTAACAATTCCCTCAGAGGGTATATTTGGACTTTGCTTAGAGGTAATTTGATTACCATCCAAACGAATACCCATTCTGTCAGCACTTTTGGAAATTGTAAAAGGTGAATTATAAAACTGATTTATTGTTTCTGATGAAAAAAAATTTTCCTGAGGTCCTTCAATAACTCTTATAACATTACTTTTATCAGTTGATGGAAAAGATACTTGTTTTAATTTTTCATTTAGAGATTCTTTATTAAATTCTATCAATTGGTTTTCTTGAATTTTTCTTCCATCATTTGAACCAATTTCAGATCTTACTAATGTTGACCCACTATTGTTATATTTGTTTAATTTAAAGCCACCCGAAATACTCAAATATCCATAAATAGATGACTTTGTAGCTAATATGTCAATTATATCCCCTTCCTTTAATTGATAAGTTTGAAAACATTCACCAATAGTTTCTCTAAAATTTTCAGATTTTTTACTTATGATGAAGTGGACATTTCCTGTAACAGCAATTTGAACATTTCCTGCTTCTAACCTGAGTCTTGGACCTTGATAAGCAAACTCAATAACAGGTTCATTATCATCATTACCAAGTAATTTATTTGCAGTGATGAAAAGATTGTTATCTACAACTCCCCCAGTAGTAACTCCAAAATGCTGTAAAAAATCATAACCAGAATCTTGAAAAGTTGTGTAAATTCCTGCTCTTTCTACTGAAAAATAACAATTACTCATTTATTTTTTGTATTTCTAAAAACTCTTTTTTTGAAATTTTGCAAATTTTTACTTTTGACCCAGGATTGAGTAGTGTTGCTTTAATTTTATTTTTATCAAATAATTTTATTGGTGTTCGACCTATAATATTCCAACCACCAGGACTTTGATTTGGATATATGACACAAAACTTATCTACAATTCCCACGGATCCAGGCGGGACTTGTAAACGGGGAGTCATTAATCTTGGAACATTTAAATTAGTTTCCAAATCTCCCATAAATGGAAGACCAGGCATAAAACCTATCATGTAAACAAAAAATTGGGTTGATAAATGTGAATTGATTATCAGATCTTCATTAATCTTAGTTTTTTTTGAAACATCTTTAATATCCAATGCAAACTCTTCATCATAACATACTGGTATTTCTACTTCATCAATATTTACACTTGACTCAGTTTGTAAACGCTCAATACCATTTAAAAAATTTGTAAGTTCATCTTTGTTTTTTTTTGAGGGATTAAAATGAATCAGCAGTTTATTATAAGAGGGAACACAATTTTTTAATCCTAACGGATTGTTCTTTTGCATTTTTTTAGAAATAAAATTAAATGTATTAATTACATTTTGATTTATTTCTCTGGTTACCTCATCTCCAAAATCTAATAAAAACGCTTGTTCACTTATTTGATTTACATTTTTAATCATTATTATTGTGATATACTATAATGTATGGAAGCAAATTTAAACTGTGATTTAGGTGAGAAATCTCATCATTATGATGGAAAAAATGATGAAATTTTAATGCAAATAATTAATACCGCAAACATCGCTTGTGGTTTCCATGCTGGTGATAATGAAACAATGAGTCAAACTATAAAGTTAGCAAAAATAAATAATATTAGCATTGGTGCACATCCAAGTTTTGATGATAAAGAAAATTTTGGACGTAAAAGAATATATTTAAGTGAAACAGAAGTAACAAAACTGATAATTGATCAAATAAATATTTTGAATGAGTTAGCTCAACAAGCAGATATGGAATTGACCCATATCAAACCGCATGGAGCTTTAAATAATATGGCATGTGAAAATTACGAGCTATCTCTAACAATTGGCTCCGCTATTAAAGAATGTAACCCTAATCTGATTTATATGGGACTTCCTTTAACAGAAATGGAAAGAGCGGCCAAAAAACTCAACTTAAAATTTGCTGCAGAAATCTTTGCCGACAGAAATTATGATGATAACGGATTATTGTTATCTAGAGACAAAGAAAACTCTTTAATAACAGAGCCACAAAAAGCAGTAGATAACGTGAAGCGTATGTTAGAAAATAAAGCGATATACTGTTATTCTGGAAAAACGATTTCGTGTGACATTGATACTATTTGTATTCATGGGGATGGTGTATTAGCTGTAGAGATAGCTGATTACTTAAATAAAGAATTAATTAAAGATGGTTTTGTAATGAAGAAATTGGATCAATTAAGTAAGTTTAATTAAAATATTATTTAATTACATTAAGACCGTCAGTTAAATTTATTTTACCAATATTCTTTGCTTTGTTAAATTCCTTAATTCTATCAAATACATCAACATTAATTTGCCTGTAAATATCAAGTAGATCAATTAACACCCAGTTTTCTCTTATTAGTCCATTTTCAACTCTCCAAAAATCTAAACTACGCATCTCTAAAGGTTGTTTTGATGGCGCTATGCCCATCCATCCATCATTAGTTATTGTTAATCGCATATTAGGCCAGCCTGTTTCACAAACATAATTTCCTTCATGAATCCAATGCGTCTGTAAATCTTCCATACCTTCAAAAGCTAATTTTTCATTTGAGGAACCTCCTTTACGATCCGGCATAGCTCGTAAAAAAGGAATTTGATGCCAATGCCTAAAACCAGCTATGCCTCTTCCTGTTCCTATTCCTGCTGGTCCATACCAATTAACCTGAGGGTGCCAGTATTTTTCTAATTCCATAATTTTTGGATCGGGATTACTTGGATGTTTAGATAGACCATGAAGCATATCAATTACATGGTCTAAATTTTTTTTTCCATCACCAGTAATTGTTAAGCCATCACCCGTCATAGGAGACGGTGTGCATAAAAAAGCACCTAATTGAGGAACCATGGGCCAAGAATTTGCTTGCATCATTAATTCTGGTAAATCCCATATAGATTGCATTTCAGTAATTTGATTATCTTCAATTTGAAAAAACTCATGATACCGCATATGAATTAAATTACCAGTTGGCGGGATATCTAAAAAAGGCTTAAGAAAAGTACCCATATAATTACCCATGGTACCTATCCACTCTTTTCCTTCAGGTGTTGTTCCCGCCATAACAATCATATCTCTTCTTTCTAGATCAGGGATACTTTCAATTAAGGGCAATAAACACTTAGATAATAAATTATCTAATCCATTAAAGGTGCCTAATGGATGACAAAAATGAATTAAAGAATTGTTAGAAAAATATTTTTTTAGAGAATTATTAATTGAGGCTTGATTGCAAGTTTGAAGAGTCAATTGATAATCAACAAAATATTTTTTTAATTCTTCTGAATTCATTATTTTGCTGTCCAGCCACCATCTATAACAAGTGATGATCCAGTCATCATAGATGAAGCATTAGAAGCTAAATAGACAACGGAAGTAGCAATATCACTATCTGTTGCTAGTCGCCCTAGTGGAATATTATTTAACATTGCTTGTTTAAATTTTTTATCTTTAAAGAAATTTTTTACTAAAGGTGTTTCAACAAATGTTGGGCAGATTGAATTTACTCTTATATTTTTTTTAGCCAAGTCTAATGCCATACCTCGAGTTAAACCCTCAATACCAAATTTAGTCATATTATAGACACTTCGATTAGGTGCTCCCACCTTACCAAGCTGAGAGGATATATTTATTATAGATCCACCAATTGTTTTTCTATTTTTTGATTTTAACATCACTTTTGCAGCCATTTGTGCAACATGAAAAGCAGCCTTGATGTTTAAATCTACTACATAATCCATATCTTCTTTTTTAATTTTAGTAAAATGCTCTGGTCGATTGGTTCCAGCATTATTAACTAAAATATCAAGCGAGTTTATTTTTTTAAAAACTGACTTTACTTCTTCAACATTAGAAACATCACATTCAAAGACAGTACATTTTCTTTTCAATTTATTGATATGCTTTTTAACCTTATTTAAATCATTAAGTGTTCGACTTAAAATAATCAGATCTGCTCCTGCTTCAGCAAGAGCAATAGCTGAAGCCTTTCCAATTCCCTTCCCTGCTCCCGTTACTAAGGCGGTTTTGTTTTTGACTTCAAATTTTTGTAAATACATTTCTTCTATATCAATATTTATTGATAACTTTGCAACTAATTAAAAATAGAAGTGTCTAATTTCAATATTATTTTAGAACAAAAATCAAAATTATCTTCTTCATGAAATAATCCAGGAAAAGCAATACATGAAACTTTTGCATTATGTGCAGACAAGGCGCTTTCTCTTGAATCTTCAATCGCAATACATTCATTAGGTTCAAGGTTGAGTCTTTTAATTGCCTCGATGTAAATATCAGAATGAGGTTTAGGATTTTGTACCATCATATTATTACCAACAAAATCAAAATCCTCTTCGATAAAATAATTTTTTAATGCCAAAAAAACCGAGTTAACATTGTCTTTTGTTGTAGATGTTACAAATCCTAACTTTATTTGATTGTTTTTTGCATATTCAATAACATCAATAACGCCTTCCCTTGGCATGAGTTTTTCAGTCATTAATTTTTTATTAAAAATGTGTGTTTTTCTCTCTCTAATTTTTTGCGCTTCAACTGTTGTGTTATTTTTTTCTGCAAAATCCTCTATTCTTTTTGTGCCACCCGATTGTTTAAGCAATAATCTATAATCTTCATGATCCCAATACCAATCTAGTCCAGCTTCTTTAAAAGCTTCATTGAAAGATTCTCTTTGTAATTCTGATGTTTCTATAATGGTTCCAATTGAACCAAATAATAATGATTTATAGGTCATATCATCCTTTCACAGATCCTTGGGTTAATCCAGATACTATTTGTTTTTGAAAAAACATAACCAAAATAAATAAAGGTAATGTTATTGATGCGGCAGCAGCAATAGACTCTACTAAATCTGTCATTGTTGTTTCCATATTAAAGTATTGCATAATAGCAGGTACCATAGTTTGTGATTGACCATCAAGTAACAGAGCACATACAAGGTAATCATTATAAGCTAATAAAAAAGAAAAAAGTCCTGTAGTAATAACTCCGGGCCACATTAAAGGCATAATTATCATCCAGAAGGCTTGAAAAGGATTACATCCATCTATCTGAGCTGCGTCATCTAGATCTTGAGGAATATTCATAAAAAATGATCTTAACATCCAAATCGTAAAAGGCTGGTTAATTGCAACCAACAGAATAATCACAGCTATTTTTTTTCCATAAAGGCCATAATCTATAAACAATTCTAAATAACCAGTGACTAAAACTGAATGAGGAAGAGCTCTAAATACTAATGCTGCAACTAACAACCAAAACGCTATCATAGTATTACTTCTTGATAAAGCGTAGCCTGCGAGAGTACCTACTGTTAATGAAATTGTCACGACACCTAAGGTAACAAAAGCTGTATTTAAAAATTGTTTATAAAATTCATTTTCTGCCCAAACAGCAATAAAATGCTTAGTAGTAAAGCCTATCAAAGGTTTAGAAAGTATTTTTAAAAAAGGGACATACTCAAAAAAATTATTTAGAAAATTTGCAATATGAGTATTTAAAAATAAAAAAAGTGCTAAAAATAAAGCGATGAAAATTAAGATCAATAATAAAAATGATATTAACTTGTTATTAGTTAGATTATTAATTTTCAAAAAATAATTTTCACGACTTTTGAAAAATTTAAAATAAATATAAATTGATAAACACAAAAACATTAAATTTATGAATGATAGTCCACCTACCTGCTTTAATGTATTAGGGCCAATAATTACATTCAAGGGATTTGCAGCAAAAGAGTCAACTGGTAACTTAATCGACATTATTAAGACCCACAAAAGAGGAAAAAGTGCTATAAAAGTCCATAACATGATGGAAATACCAACTATCACTTTTAAGGTTAACGACAAATTAAACAATTTGCTTTCCATTAATTCCTCTTCTCTTTCTGTTCTTTGAAAACTCTTCGTAAAACAGGAATTAAAATTATTACAATTCCAATCATAGTAAGCATTGATGTTGCTGATGCCCTTCCAATATATCTACTTCCTGAATCATCTAATCTTAAAAAATCATATGTCATCCATTGAAGTGAGTTTAAAAACCCCTCTGCACTAAACCCAACTATTTCATCAAATACTCTATAAGCATCCATCAAATGAATAAGTGTAACAAAAACAATGAGAGGCATAATGTGAGGAATAACTATGTATCTTAATCTCTGAAATCGATTGGCGCCGTCAACAAAAGCTGCTTCTATTCTATCTTTATCAACAGTTTGTAAAGCCGCGTAAAATATTACAAATGCAAAAGGAGTTGTGTGCCAAATTTTATAAAACAAAACCAAAAGCTCAATTGACCAAGCTTTGGCAAAAACTGAAATATCTTTTTCTAAAATATATTCCAAAAAAGAAGTTATAATACCATCACCAATAAATAACCATTTAATTGATAAAGAACCAATCACAGGGGTAATTATGAAGGGTAATAATGTTATAAAAATTACAGGCCCTTTTAATCTATTTACCAAGTTGTTTACACATAATGCTAAACACAAACCAAAAATAAGAACAAAAGGTAATGTTATAAATGTAAAAGTTAGTGTAAATCTTAAAGCTTTATAGAAATCAATTGATTGTATTGCAGACCAAGAATAACCATTATTTTGGATTATCGAATTTAAATCTTCAAATTTTAAAATATTTTTATAATTTTCCCAACCAACCCATATATTAATTTTAGACCTATTTCCTTTTTCATCTAGAACAGGCACTTTCAGAATTTCTGTTTTGCATCCAAACGGATCACACTTTTCTCTTTCTACAATCTCTAAAATATCTTGTTTGAAATGAAAACTTTGAAAAAAGACTAAAAATAATGGAATGGCAATAAAAAAAACCATCATTATAAATGATGGCATCGTAAAAATTAAAAAAGTTTTTTTATTCATACAAAAATTACCCTCTACTGTAATTTAGAGTAGAGGGTAATTAAATTTTTATAAAAGACCTTTTTCTGTTGCAGCAGTAATATAATCTGCCTCTATTTTTTCGAGTGTAGCTTTAGCTGTTGCTGCACCAGTTAAATAGTCAGGAAGCGTATTACCTAAAACTCCATGCAAAGTACTCATTTTTGCTGAAGCAGGATAAGGAGCAGCTCCTCCTTTTGCAGTCATAACAGCTCCAATGTTTGAAGGTGCTGGGTCAAAAGCACTTGAAATCCACGGTGCAGCTTCAGGACTTTCACCTAAATTTGAAGGATCTAAACCAACCATAGCTAATTTAAATGCAGCTTCCGCTTCTTCATCAGAAATATTTTTTGCAATAACAACTCCATCCCACCAAAGAGTAGAAGCTGGTTTTCCTCCTCTTATCGTAGTAGGTGCTGATGCAAATTTAACTAATCCGACAACGCTTGATTCTTCTGCGTTATCCATTGCACCTGCTCTAGAAGCCCATAAATTTGCCATTGCAATTTTACCTTGTTGGAATTGTTGTTGAACGTACGTTGAATCAGAAGTCAAATATTCTGGATCCATATACTCAGTAAGCTTTTTCAACATTTTAAGTGTTTCGTAACCATTTGCATTATTTACAGCAGGCATATTTTCATCAAAGAAAGTATCAGCATAACCTAAATACATGTTTATAAACTCTTCACCTAAATTCCAACCAGCTGCAAATGTACCTCCCAAAGGATAATCTACTACCCCAGCATTTTGTATAATTTTAGCAGCTTTGATAACTTCGTCGTAAGTTGTTGGTACATCAATACCTAGATCATTGAGAATATCTTCTCTATAAAATAAATGTTGAGCATTGGTCATCATAGCAATTGCCATGACCTGTCCATTAATTGTAACTTTTTGGTTGTCTTGTAAAGCACCACCATGCTTAGCAATCAAATCATCAAGCGGTCTAGTTAATCCAGCATCAAGAACTGAAACATTTGTAGATGCAGATACGCCTGCTAGAGCATACTGTGATGGATTACTATCCAGTGCTGCTACAATTTTATCTTTGTAATCTTGATCAAGTGTTGGTGTGAAATTACCACATTCTTCCATAGCACTTGTAACAACTTTCCAAGCGTCAAATCCAGCACTTAGTGAAGTTAATGGAACATCGTTTTTATTTTCACAAGCTTTTGCAGAGCTAAAACCAATTAAGGCAAAAGATGCAATAACTGAAAATAATATAAATAATTTTTTCATATGAATTCCTCTATTTATTTAAATATACAATTGATATTACATAAGAATTCAATAAAATGAATAATTATTCAATATATTGAATAAAATATTGGTGGAAAAATGAAAAAAAATGCAACTTCTCAAGAAGTAGCGAAATTAGCTGGAGTTTCTCAATCTGCTGTTTCAAGGTGTTTCACAAAAGGTGCCAGTATTTCTAGCAGGACAAAATTAAGAGTTATCGAGGCTGCTAAAAAATTAGGTTACAAACCTCAGTCCTATTCTACGAGTACTTCTAATTTAGATGAAGGAGGATTGGTCGGAGTAATATTGCCATATATTACTAACAGATATTACCCTGAAGTTTTAATAGAATTACATGAGGCACTAAGACATTCAGGATACAGGGTCTTACTAATCACTACAGATGATGGTGAAGAGCTTGATGACAACTTGATACAGCCTTATCTCAAAGAAAAACTCATTGCTATAGTTTCTGCTACAAAGCCAACAGATTCTTTCGTTGAAAATTGTTTAAATAAGCAGATTCAACTCATTGCCTTTAACAGAAATTGGAAAATACCAACTTTAAGTTCTGTAACCTGTGATCATAGATACGGAGGGGAGGCGGCTGCTGAACATTTCATTAATAACGGACACACTAAGATTGGAATTATAGAAGGCCCAACAGGATCATTTGTGAGTAGCGAGAGATGTAGAGGTTTTAAAAATCCTATAAAAAATTCTAAAAGAATAAAATTATTTTCTGAAAAAGGAAATTTTACATATGAAGGAGGTTTTGAATCAACAAAAAAACTTTTGGAAAATGATATCACAGCAGTATTTTGTGCTGATGATATAATGGCATTTGGATGTCTGGATTGCATAAAGCAGCACACAAACTTAAGCGTCCCAAAGCAAATAGAAATTATTGGTTATGATGATATATCAACAGCAAATTGGCACTCCTATAATTTAACTACAGTAAGACAACCTATTCGAAAAATGTCAAAACTTATTACCCAGATTATTGATGACAATTTAAAAGACCCTGAATTTGAGCCGATTAATTACGTGATACAAGGCAAATTTGTTTATCGCAAGACAACAAGATAGAAATTGTCTAAAATAATTTTGATTCCAGGATATATGTGTAACAAAACCATTTGGGATGCACAAATACCTATTCTAAAAAAAAAATATAGTGTTTCCATTTCTTCTCTTAGGAACATTGCTACAGTAGATGATGCAGTACAAAAAATCATAAACAAAAATACAAAAAAATTTTCCGTTATAGGTTTTTCAATGGGTGGATTTATTGCAATAAAATTAGCTATCGAGTATCCTGAAATATTAGATAAATTAGTTTTAATAGGTACTAATGCAAGACATATTTCACAAAAAAGAAAGTTGCTTTTAGAAAAGTCATTAACAACCTTAAATAAAAATAACTTTGCAAAATTATTTTATCAAAAAAACTATAGTTCCTATTTTTCTGATAAAGATTTGAAAAATACATCATACCAAAATACTGTTTACTCAATGGCTAAACAATTAGGGTATAAAACTTTTTTAAATCAAACTAATTTAATTGTAAATAGACCCAATCAACTAACAAAGCTAAATAAGATTGTATCAAAAACTCTTATTATTCGTGGCAAAAACGATAAACTATCCTCAAATATTATGAACGATGAATTAAATAAGAAAATAAAATATTCAATGTATACAGAAATTAAAAATTCTTCTCATTTTGTAATGATAGAGAAGCCAAAAATTTTTAATAAAATTGTTTCTAATTTTTTATCTTAAATCAAATCGTTTTAGATGCTATTTGAGTACCCTTAACTAACGAAACTAGTTTCTCATAACAAATTTTTTCATCAACTTTTCCAAATCCAGCAAAAGTACTAAAACCACAATCTGTACCAGCCATAATTTGCTCCTTTGGTACAAAAGTAGAAAATTGTTTTAACCGATCAGCAACAACTTCGGGGTGTTCAACAAAATTTGAAGTTGAGTCAATAACACCAGGCACAATGACTTTATCTTGTGGCAATTTAATCTTTTCAAAAACTTTCCATTCATGTGCATGTCTTGGATTTGAAGACTCAATTAATAAATATTTACTTTTTGCCTTAAGTACAATTGGTAAGATTTTTTCCAAACCAATATCAAAAGTATGAGGTCCCTCATAATTTCCCCAGCAGATATGCATTCTAATTTTGTCATGTGAAACTAATGCCAATGAATGATTAAGAGCTTCAATTTGTTTTTCAGCCCGCAGCAAAAAACTTTCTTCATCTAATTCTTTAAAACTCATATGCCTTGCTAATGCTAAATCTGGACAATCAACTTGCAAGAATAAATTATTAGAAGTAATTTGTTGATATTCTTCTGACATAATCACACTAAGCTTATTTAGATACTCGTCATCATTGTTATAAAATTTATTAGGTAAAAAAACATTTATGACTCCTGGTGAAGCAGCATTCATAAAGCCCTTAGTATGATTATTAGCACTTAAAGCGGAAGATAAATTATTTATATCTTTTAAAAGATCATCATTATTTTTAATTGAGAGTTCCCCAGTACAACACGGTCGGGTATAAGTAGGAGTTCCACCACTTTTAGCAATCTTATCTTTATATTCAGGAAATGCATCTAAATCAGCTGGTGCTCTTCTTTCGCTTTCACCAGAAAAACCATTAATTCTATCTTTAACATATGTAGCATAACTAATTTTACTCATTTCACCATCACTGATAAAATCAATACCTATATCAAGTTGTTTTTTGACAACCTCACTTACATTTTTTTTTACAACATTATCAAATTCATTTTCACTAAAACTATCTCCCTTATCTTTTGCAAAAAGTAATTCTGATAAAGTTTTAGAGCGAGGTAAACTTCCTACATGTGTTGTTAATATTTTCGTGTTCAATCTTTAGCTATCCTGTTTTCATCAGAATTTGTTTCCAAATTTCAGTTTCATCAAATAAAATCCATTCATTTTTAATGCCTCGTGGTCCAAATTCAACATGAGATATAGCCATAATATGAACTTCTGCTTGACTAGGCACTCCAAAATATCCCGAACCAGAATGAACACCATTAAGCGACCATCTGATAGCTGCCTTTCTGTACTGATTTGGTTCATCTAAATAACTCACATGATCAACTGAAAATGTTGCATCAGGAAATGATGAAAATAAAGAAGTCCAAAAAGTTTTTACTTCTTCAACTCCGTAAGCTTTTAATCCTCCTGGTAATTCTTGATTTATTGCCCTATCATATTTTTTATCAACTATATTAATATCTTTATTAAATATAGATTTTAAAACTTCTGCATATTCATAACCTGAGTTTTTTTCAGGTAAATTTAATTGTGAATATTTTAAATCCAAAGGTGTGTTTTTGTTAAAAGGAACTGCACAATTTTCAATACCCCCTTGATTATCAATTATTTGTTTTGCATATTTTTTTGGATCTAAATTAAGTTGTCTTACAATTGCACCCTGATCTCTAACAAGCCATTCATCATACACTTGATTATCCTTGCATGCACAATCTGCAATTACTCTATAAGTAAGTTTTGCTCCTGTTGCTTTTCCATAAACTCCATCTTTCAAGTGAGTTGCTCTAGTTAAAATTCGATGCGATGATAAATACCCATCGTTTTCATTACCTATCCATATGACATCTTCACCTAAAAGTTGACGGTCAGGGAATTCTTCTAAAGTTGCATAAGTTGCTTTTACAACTACATCAGGTCCATATACAACTCCAGCAGGGGACCTAACTGGAATTCCTTTTGCGTAATATTCTCTTATTGACTCAACATCCTTGTCTTCCCAAATCTGATAAGTAATTTTTAAAATATAATCAGGTAGATCTCTAAATTTTTGATCAAAACCCTTCATCTTTTAATTTTTTTGGCGCACTATATAAATGCTACCTTTATCGCCACTTATATTTTTAAGGCTTCTTGTAGAGTTTTTTGGAGAGGAGAACGCATCTCTAGGTCCAATTAACACTTTTTTATCATTACATGTAATTTCCCATTCTCCATCCAAACATAAATAAACTTCAGATTTTGATGAGGTGTAAGGATGAATATGTGCATTACTACCTTCAAGTAGAGTAAGCCCAAATCCAGTTTTATGACTAATATATGGTTTAAACTCTTTATTATGAATAGTAAAATCATCTAAATAATTTAAAATAGAATTTGAATTATAATGTTCGTCATCTAGAAAATAATTTTTTTGATCTGCATATCGAATTACAAATTTTTCAATTTCTTCAGAAGTATAATGATCAAATTGTGTTAATTCATTATCTGTAATTGGCTCTATAGCTTTTTTACCAACAGGTATTTGATTTTTTTCTAAATCAATAAGAGAGTTATCACTTAAAAGAACCATTCCAGTTTCTTTCGCTTTTTTTAACAATGAAGGAGTCCATGTAATTACTCCCGGATCATTTTCACCTAAAACTACAAACATTAATGCTTGTTGATCACTAACATTTTGGAATCCTCTAAACATATTAGTAGGAAATGAAGCAACATCTCCTTTATGTAGAATAACCTCACCCTCTTTTCCATCTGATCCCCAATAAAAACGCCACGAACCAGAAAAAATAATAAATACCTCAGCTGTTGTATGACTATGAAGTCCAGAACCATTCATAGGTGCAGCACTTACTGCCCCAATATTAAACCCATGTTCCTCGGCAATTTTTACATTTTGTTTAGAATCTTCACTTACTCCAGGTCCCACTAATGAGTAATTCAATCTATCCTGATGTCCTTTTAACTTACCCTCAACAAATGGAACTTTACTTGGTATTAAATCATTAAATCTTGCTAAACGTGTTTCTAAATCTGTTGACATTTCTTTAAAATTATATTTTATTCATTTTTATTGAATAATATTCAAAATATTGAATAAATCAATTCAATATTATCTCTACATGTGAGTAACTAAATTGATAAAATATGGCAAAAATCGAAAATTTTAAAACCAGCATCCAAGCTAATGATGATGCTGAAATTATAAATATCGAACCTAAAAGAAACTTAGAGAATAAAAAAAAAATTAGGATATTTTTAAAAAATATTGCTGAATCAAATCTACAAAACTTAGAGGAAAATTTAAGAAATGCATATCATGAAAATGCAGAAGTGCGAGCATTTCATCCAATAAATGACATAAAGGGGATTGATGAAATAAAAGATAAATTATGGAAACCTCTTTTAAAATCTTTTCCAGATTTAGAGAGAAGAGATAATTTAATAATTGGCGGAAGTTTTCAAAATAAAATTTTTGTTTCTATTGTTTCTCATTTAACTGGTACATTCAAAAACTCATGGTTAAATGTGCCTTCCCATAATAAAACAATTCATTTGAGAATTTGTGAAGCTCACGAAATTCAGGATCAAAAAATTATTCGCTCCCATATCCTAATTGACACATTAGATTTCATTCGTCAGGCAGGCTTCTGGCCAATAAAAAAATCATTAGGTGTAGAGGGAATGTGGCCTGGTCCAATTACAGGGGATGGAACAACATTTGAAAATCATGATCAAGAATTATCAAAACTTTCAATGGATCAATCACTTACGATGCAGAGAAGTTTAAATGTTAAACCAGAAACAGATCCTGGTTCAACACATGAATATATTAGAGATAAATTACTAAATCACCCTCAAAAAGAATATTGGCATCCTAAAATGATGTGGTACGGACCTTGCGGTATTGGTACGGCAAGAGGATTGGAAGGATTTGTTGATCATCATCAATTACCTTTCAGACTTACATTCAAAGAGAGAGATTACTGGAAAATTGGTCATTATATTGAAATATCTGATGGCAATTATTCAATGACATCAGGTTGGCACAGTATTGAGTGTATACATGGTTCAAGTGAGTGGCTTGGATATAAAGCAACAAATAAGTCAGTAACAATGAGAGTTATGGATTTCTATTTACATCATGAAGGTTTGATAAGAGAAAATTGGGTCCCAATAGACATAGCTCATATCTTAAATCAAATAGGTATAGATGTTTTTGATCTAATAAAAAAATAACAGATTTAATAGATGTTATCAGATAATTATATATACATAGAAAATTAATTTAGAGGAAAAAATGACAATTTCATATATCAAAAAAGCTGACAAAACTGCCTCTTCTGATGAGGTTGAAACAAGACAAAAGGTTCAGGAAGTTCTCAATGAAATAGAATCTAAAAGAGACGAGGGTATTAAAGAAATTTCTCGCAAGTTTGATAAATATGAAGGTGATGTTATTGTTACGCAAGAAAAAATTGAAGAAGTAATAAAATCATTAGATCAAAAAGTAAAAGATGATGTGCAGTTCTCCTATGATAGAGTTCGCAGTTTTGCAGAGCATCAACTAAAGCATCTTAATAATGATTTTGAAGTTGAATTATCTCCGGGTCTGTTTGCTGGTCAAAAGTTAATACCTGTTAATAGTGTTGGTTGTTATGTCCCAGGGGGTCGGTATAATAATATTGCCTCCGCTATAATGAGTATCACGACAGCAAAAGTTGCAGGCGTTAAAAATGTTATTGCTGCTAGTCCTCCAAAAGATGAAAATGGTGCTAATCCTATTATTATTTACACTGCAAATTTATGTGGAGCTGATGTCATTATGAACTGTGGTGGTATTGGAGCGATTGGTGCTTTTGCTTATGGATGTTTTGGTAATCCAGAAGTTGATATGATTGTTGGTCCAGGAAATCAATACGTAGCAGAGGCAAAGAGAATTTTATATGGAAAAGTTGGAATTGATTTATTTGCGGGGCCAACAGAAATTGGCATTATTGCCGATCATACTGCTGATAAAGAAATGATCGCTGTTGATCTTGTTGGTCAAGCAGAGCACGGTCCAAATTCTCCAGCTTGGCTTTATACAACTGACAAAGAATTATGTGATTATGTCATGAAGCGAGTTCCAGAATTAATCGCTGAACTACCAGAAACATCAAGAAATAATGCTGATGCTGCTTGGCGTGATTACGGTGAAGTTATTCTATGCGATACGAATGAAGAATTATGCGAGATCAGTGATAACTATGCTCCTGAACATTTAGAAGTTCAAGCTGAAAACTTAGATTGGTGGCTTGATAAACTAAAAAATTATGGATCATTATTTTTAGGTGAAGAAACAACTGTTGCCTATGGTGATAAATGCTCTGGGACAAATCATATACTTCCTACAAAAGGCGCCGCTAAATATACAGGCGGTTTATTTGTAGGTAAGTTTATTAAAACGGTTACTTTTCAACGCATGACCAAAGAATCAAACAAGGAAGTAGGGGCAGCCGCGGCTAGAATTTCAAGATTGGAAGGAATGGAAGCACACGCGCGAACAGGTGATGCTCGTTTAAGAAAATATGGTTTTCAAAATTAGATAATTTTCTTTAATTGTAAAAAATTTATAATCTGATCTGTCAATTCTTCAGCATTACTTGATGCAGTATATAAAATAAGATCAGGATTTTCTGGTTCTTCATATAAAGAGTCTATACCTGTAAAGTTTTTTAATTCACCTGCTCTTGCTTTTTTATAAAGTCCTTTTGGATCTCTCTTTTCACATTCTTCTAAAGGTGTGTTTATAAAAATTTCAAAAAACTCGTCTGTAGATAATAAATCTCTAGCCATTTGTCTTTCTGATTTGAAGGGTGAAATAAATGAAACCAAGGTTATTAATCCAGCATCAACCATTAGCTTTGAGACTTCTGCAACACGACGAATATTTTCTACCCTATCAGCATCTGTAAAACCTAAATCCTTATTCAATCCATGACGAACGTTATCACCATCTAATAAATAAGTTCTCTTGCCTATAGTGTGTAATTTTTGTTCTAAAATATTAGCAATTGTTGATTTACCAGAACCTGATAATCCGGTAAACCACACAACACATGGCTTTTGAGAATTAAACTCAGATCGAGTTTTCTTATTGATTGACATTTTGTGCCAAGAAATATTGCTAGATCGACGAAGAGCGTGATCAATCATGCCAACCCCAATTGTTTTATTATTATAAGGATCAATTATAACAAAGCTTCCCAACTTTTGATTGTTAGCATACGAACTAATAGCATGCATTTTATTAATGGCGACTTTACAATAAGCAATATCATTTAAATTTAGTTTTTTAGAAGCCACTTCTTCGTAAGAATTAACATTTATACTGTGTACTAAATCAGTTATTTTTCCATTAATGTAAGCGTTATTAAAACGAAAAATATAATTTCTCTCAGGCAACATTGGCTCTTGATCCATCCAAATTAAATGGGAGGCAAACTGGTCTGCTTTTATTATCTGATCATTTTTTTTTGAAAGAATAACATCTCCTCGTGAAATATCTAATTCGTCACTTAAAGTTAATGTAATTGCTTGTCCGGAGTATGCTTCACTTAATTCTCCTTTAGGTCCGTAGATATTTTTCACTGAAGTTAACATATTACTGGATGCAGTGGTTATTAAATCACCTCTTGCAATTTTACCATCAGCTATCGTACCTGAATAACCTCTGAAATTTGCACTTGATCTATTTACCCATTGGACTGGGAAACTTAATTCATTGTTTTGGCTTGAATCCAAAACATCGACTTTTTCTAATGTTTCAATTAATGTTAATCCCTTATACCATTTCGTATTTTCAAAATTTGAAAATACATTTTCCCCTTTTAAGGCTGACAATGGAATAAAATTTATAGATGTAAAAGTAAAATTTTTAATTAATTCCTTATACTCATCAACAATTCTCTCAAAAATATTTTCTTTATAATTAACTAGATCCATCTTATTTATTGCAACTACAATATGTTTAATGCCCAAAAGATTAACAATAAAACTATGTCTTTTTGTTTGTTCTAATACTCCTTTTTCTGCATCTATTAATATTATCGCCACATCAGAATTTGAGGCTCCCGTTGCCATATTCCGTGTATATTGTTCGTGACCAGGTGTATCGGCAATAATAAATTTACAATTTGATGTTTCAAAATAACGATACGCTACATCTATAGTAATTCCCTGTTCTCGCTCTGCTTGTAAGCCATCAACAAGTAAAGCTAGATCAATTTCTTTACCTTGAGTTCCATATTTTTCACTTTCTATTTTTGTCTGATCTATCTGATCTAGAAAAATATTTTGAGAGTCAAATAGCAATCTTCCTAACAAAGTCGATTTTCCATCATCCACCGAACCACAGGTTAAAATTTTAACTTGTTTTTTTTTATTTTGATCTTGAAAGAATTTATTTAAATCCACTAAAAGTAACCCTCTTGTTTCTTTTTTTCCATTGAACCAATTTGATCTTTGTCAATTGCCCTGCCTTCTCTTTCAGAATTTTTACTTTTAATTAACTCTAAAATAATCTCTTCAACTGATTTTGCACTTGACTCAATTGCACCAGTTAAAGGATAACATCCTAAAGTTCTAAAGCGAACTAACTTATTCTCAATAGTTTCATGTTCTTTGACATCCAATCTTTTATCATCAACCATAAGAAGTAGATTATCTCTTTTAATAACTGGGCGAATAGCAGCTAAATATAAAGGAACAATTTCAATTTTTTCTTCATAGATATATTGCCATACATCTAATTCAGTCCAATTTGATAAAGGGAAAACTCTTACACTCTCTCCTTTGTCTATTTTTGTATTATATAAATTCCATAACTCTGGTCTTTGGTTTTTTGGATCCCAATGATGATGCTGATCTCGAAAAGAAAAAATTCTTTCTTTAGCTCTTGATTTTTCTTCATCTCTTCTAGCGCCACCAAATGCTGCGTCAAACTTATATTTGTTCAAAGCCTGTTTAAGGGCTTGCGTCTTCATAATATCGGTGTGAAGTTTTGATCCATGTGTAATTGGACCAATATTATTTTTTACTCCTTCATTATTTATATGAACTAATAAATCTAAATCATATTTTTTTTTGATTACATCACGAAACTTAATCATTTCTTTAAACTTCCAAGTTGTATCTACATGTAATAATTTAAATGGAAGTTTTCCTGGTAAAAATGCCTTTAATGCTAAATGAAGCATAACAGCAGAGTCCTTACCAATAGAGTATAACATAACAGGATTTTCAAATTCTGATGCTACCTCTCGAATTATATGTATGCTCTCAGATTCTAATTTTTCCAGATGCGATAAATTCATAGCTCTTTATAGTTTATAGTTTCCTATAGCATAAAATTGGGGATTGAGCAGATCCTCTTTTGAGTTGTAATTTATCTCGTTATTTTCAAATGTACTAACCCTGCCTCCAGCCTCATCAACAATGATATGACCTGCAGCAATATCCCATTCTGAAGTTGGACCAAAGCGAGGGTAAATATCTGCAACACCTTCAGCAATTAAGCAAAATTTTAAAGAACTTCCTGCTTGAACAATTACTGGATTAGGAAAATTTTTATTTACCCAATTATCAAAATCTTGATTTGAATGCGATCGACTACCAATAATTCTTTTTATACTTAATTGGTTAGATACAAATATTTTCTTTGCTTCTTTTAAGTCAATTAATTTAGAACTAGAATTAATTTTGAACGATCCATAATTTTTCTGTGCAAAGTATAAGTCAGATTTAACAGGGGTATAAATAACTCCTAAAATTGATTTATTATTTTCAATCAAAGCAATATTGACAGTAAATTCTCCATTTTTTTTTATAAATTCTTTTGTTCCATCTAATGGATCAACTAACCAATATGTAGTCCAATTTTTTCGTTGATTCCATTCCACAAGTGACTCTTCACTTAAAATTGGAATAGTTCTGTCTAACTCATGTAAAGCATTAAGGATTATTTTATTAGAAGCTAAATCAGCTTTTGTTAAAGGAGAGGAGTCATCTTTATGTGTAACTTCAATATCATCGTTATAGTATTTAAGAATTTCCTCTCCAGCTTGTATTGCAATATTACAAACTTTAAGCAACAAATCATTATTCTCAATCATTTTAATTTGACTTTTATAGAACCTAAATTAGTGTTTTATAGATTTTTATGGAAAATGAAATTTATAA
>Ga0255758_10001578_pt1 | contig 22886 bp, 38 predicted proteins | sample 011ome_24_FD_179958 | JGI IMG/M metagenome (GOLD analysis project Ga0255758, IMG submission 179958) | Coastal salt marsh microbial communities from the Groves Creek Marsh, Skidaway Island, Georgia - 011513CT metaG (version 2) | ecosystem: Environmental > Aquatic > Marine > Intertidal zone >...
TTAGTATTAGAGTATAAGGCAACTTCTGCATTCGGCTTTTCAATCCAATTATATTGGTTTAAGTCGCCCAATAATTCTATGTAGGAGCTATAAGATAAATCTTTTGATATTATTTCTAATAAGATTTGAGCAATTTCTGAATTTTTCTTTTTTAACATAGTCTAGCTATCTTATCATAAAAATTTTATTTGTCAATCATTTTCTTGTTAATTTAAGAAAAAGTGTAAGTAATTACATGAAGCGAGCAAAAGTAAGGCGAGTTGTGTTGGCATATTTAGAAGAGTTTTTCTATTCATTTATGCTATATAAAGAGTTTCCTGTCAAGAAAAAAATTTACACAGAGGTGTGGGCATTGGATATGTATGAACAATTAACTGACGAACAAAAAATCGCCATTTATTTGCAAAAGACTAAAAAAAATGACGATGGAAATTAAAGAAATTGTACTGATGATTATTGGAGCAATGGTTTCAATAGTCGCGTTTTATTTGAAAAAAGAGAGTGCAAAAATTGGAAATTTAGGCGATTCTTTGCGCCGCATACAAATTAAATTAGCTGAAAATGAGGCGCGCGATACAGAGAGATGGAATCAAACATCCAAAAATCTTGAAGATCGAAGGCAAGACATAATTAAATTATACGAAAAACTAGAAAAAAAATGAACTTTATTATGGAACTATGGGATATACTCCTTTATTTGGCTCTTGCGGGTTCATTAATGGTTGTTGTTTTAAATAAAAATTAAGTGCAAAAAGATTGGTATTGGGTTATTACTTTAGCTCTATTTTTTATAGAACGCGAAGCAATAATGGAAGTGTGTTTTATGTTGATTAAATTAATTATTATGCTTTAAGGAATACTTTGAAATTGCATCTTTAAGAGCTTCTTGTGCGGTTCTTATTTGAATGTATTGCTCTAATTTTTGGGTATCAAGAACACAATTTGAACGAGGAGCAGTAACTTCTTGCATGAAATTATCTAACTTACTAAAAAATTTGAACTCTTTATTTGGTTTTAAATGCTCTCGAATTAATTCAACAACTTCTTTAGTAGTTACACTACCTTTATTTGTTACATTGTAAATCCCAAATGGAACGTTTTGCTCGATTAAGTCGATTGTATATTTTGCGAAATCTGCGCGATGAGAAAGAGAATTACGTGCATCTAATAATTTATTATAAGTTAATAATTTAGTGAGATAATTACGCGGAGATTCAAATTCATCAAATGGTATACGTAATCTAAAAATATAACTATTTGGCGCATTTTGCTTCACAATTTTTTCTGCAAGAGCTTTTGTACCACTATAAAAACTACCATTTTGAAAATCAAAATTAGGTGCATCTTCTTCTGTAAAATTTTTTTCATATCCGCCATAAATACATCCCGAAGAAATATGAGTATATAAATATCCTTTATTTGCGCAAAGTTGCGAAAGCATTGCAGGGAATATTACATTACCTTCAACCGTATCTGCTTTATTTAGCTCACAAGCATCCACGTTTGGTTTACCAATATATCCCGCGCAATTAATGATAGAAATATTGTGATGTTTGACTGTTTTTTTGTATACATTATTTGATAGCCAATTATCAAAAATTTTCATATTTGTATAGTCAACTTTAGAGCGACTGAGAGCCCAATAAGGTAAATCGCGTGACGTTAATTCTTTAGTTATAGCTTCTGCTATATAGCCGTTTTTTCCTAATATAATGTACATGATGATTTATTTTACTCTCCTATAGTTTGCGTTTCAGCGCACCATAATTTCATAGTGAAGCCTTTTTCTTGTAATTTTTTGACTAAATTATTATGAAATTGTGTGCTAATATTTTTTAATTTACCCAAATGCCACTCTCCATATAGTGTGTTTATATAACCGTCAAACAAACCATCCTCTAGCATCTTGGGTAATATATCATACTCTGACCCTTCGATGTCCATCTTGAGGATAATATAATCGTCTTTATTGAAGTTTTTAATAATAAAATCAGAAATATCAATACAATTAACTTTGATTTCCCTAGAGTTCCTCATTCCAGTAGTTTTATCCGATCTAAGTGTACTGCTTAAGTTTGCTCCAACATGAAAACTCGCCTCACCATAAAATGTAGAAACAGCATAATTGTAAATTTTAAAATCGGGAAATTTAAATTTATATGCTTCTAACATGCTAGGATTACATTCAAAACTGTGTATTTCATAATCTTTAGAGTCGACAAATGATTTCAAAAATAAATCAACAGAACAACCATCGTTAGCTCCAAGATCTAAAAATACTTTTCTAAAGTTTTTCATTTTATATTATTTACGATATAACCACCCTCGCGTCACGTTAATTCTTTGATTATAGCTTCTGCTATATAGCCGTTTTTTCCTAATATTATGTACATTTTTAAATTTCAGGGTCAATATGGTTTATATTTTTCTAATTTCTTGGTTTAATTTAATTCCGTATCTATTAAAAACTTCTTTCTGCATTGTATCTAAAATTGCATCTAGAGCATCAATATCGTTTGATCTGGAGGGGTTTGTTATAACATTCGCATGACTCTCGCATACTTTTATTTGGTTATTGTGAATTTTTTTAGATCCAATAAAATCCAAAATTGCGCCAGACGCAATCTTTCCATCGTTGAGAAAATAGTTCTCGAAAACTGAACCTAAGTTATTATCGGTCGGGAATTTAAGTTTTCTTTTTTTATATACTTCTTGAATATTATCTTGAATATCTTGAACTTTTTTAATATCTTTTTTTAAACATAAAAAAATTGTAACAACAATATCTTTAAAGTTGTCTTTTAAAATACTAAAGCGATATTTGTAATTCATATCTTTTTGAGTTAAAGCGAATTGAGATTGCTGATTAAAACAAATAACCTCAGACACATAATCACCAATTTCAGAGCCATATGCCCCAGCATTGTTGATTATTGCTCCACCAATGGATCCTGGTATACCATAAAGATTAGAAAGGTCGAAACCTTCATTACTAATGTATTTAATTAACGACATAAAATTGATATATGCTGGAGCAGCAATATAATATTCATCAGAATTATCGCTATAATCATGATTATATTTTTTAAATATATCTATTTTACTTGTGTCTTGGTCGTTCAAGCACATTTTTATTATAGCCCCATCAAAATATTTGCCGAAATAAATATTAGTGCCAGAACCTATGAACCTATACTTTATTTTTTTGGATGCACAAAAATTAAGGGCATCTAAAATATCTTCATTGCTGTATGCTTGAATGAAGTATTTAGCATGGCCTCCAATATGTATCCATGATAAATTATTTGTCTCATAGTTATTTAAAATATTCATTTGTACCTAATATAGATGTCCCAAAAATTATATTAATCATAAATTTTTCCAAATTTTTATTTCATCTTTAACTCTACTTTTAGTATATTCGAACTGATTATCTGTTAAAGTTTTTTTATTTTTTCGTCTAGCTATTGATATTTTTTCTTCAAATTCGAAGTTGTAATTTTTAATATCTAATAAATCTAGAACAGGTTTTAGATTTTTAATATCTTTAACTAAATCTTCATATTTAACTATAACATTTGCTTTGTTTTTAATTTCTTGCATTTTTCTATAGTATAACTTAGTTTCATTTATTGATTGATTTAAGTCATATTTTTTAAAAACTAAAGGAGTATCTGATAAAAACATCGAAGCAATAATATCAACAGGATTTCTGTACAATAGTATTGTATTTTTAATATATTTTTTTGGTATCTCGTTGTACACTAATGTATTTAAAGGTGTTTTTTCAATTAATATTTTGCTTTTATTATTAATAATAAATTTATCGACTATACTGTATTGTTTTCTGTAAAATGCCCCAGATTCAGATGTAGTATACTTCTTGGGCTTTCCTTTGATGTTGAATGTATCTAAAGTTAATGGCACAACATCTTCATTATTTTCCAGTAATGTCCAAAGAAAAGTAGTACCAGATCTGGGGGCACCTATAATTAAGTTTATCATTTATCTATCCGTGGTATTTAATTGTTTTTGCCTAAAAAGTGTAGATATTTATTGATGTTGTTGATTATATTATGGTTATTTAATATATAATTCCTGCCCATAACTCCATATTGTTTTCTATATTTTTTAAATTCATCCATTAATTCTTCCGTAGTAAATGTTTTGCCACCATTTCTACCTGTAAAATTATCAGATAAAGCATGTTTTATTTTCTCCTCTGAATCTAAAAGTCCATAACCCATAGGGACTGAGGTATAATAAGATCTCGAATCTAAAGACACCACATTTCTGCCGCAACCCAAACCCTCTAGTACGCCTCTTCCCACCGAAACAACTAAATCTGCTTCATTGATCTCATCCTGTACATTTAAGGTATACCTATGAAATTTGGATCTTTGCTTAAATTGCAAATTCATCCTGTCACAAGCTTGCTGTATCATGTTGGCAGCTCTCGAATCTTGAACTAAAGATAAAACAGAATGCAATCTTTCATTTATTGGATAGTTATCTCTAAATAATTCGCAGTCTATCGAATTTTCTACCACAACCGAATTGAAACCTTTGTTTTTTAAGTGTTGTTGTACTTCTTTAGAGACTGAAACAAAATTTTTAAGAGCAGGGTGTGGTTGCTCTAAACTGGGAGTAATTCCATGACATGTTTGTATTATAATATCTGGACTGTAAATACTGAATAACTTATCAATAGTTGATGTGTGATTAGCTATGATTAAATCATATTGATCTACAGGAGCATTAACAGTGAAAACATTAATTTTTGATTTAAATTTATCTTCAAGAAGAAAAATGTTAGAATGTTTATCAAAATCTTTATATATAAATAAGTCTACATTATAACCTAACTTGTTTAAATTTAAAGCCATATTGTATACCCATACTTCTGAGCCGCCAACTTCGCTGAAATGATTATTTGATAATAAAATTTTCATGATTATAACATTAATTAAAAAAAAGATCACAAACATCTTTAATATTATAACCTCGTGATAAAATATCACGATTAATTAATTCGACTTTATTTAATAAATTATTTTTACATATCTCTAAGAATATAGCAAATCCCCCCCTTAAGTCTGTTAAGGTTATTTGCTTGGGGGTTACATTTGGCTTTACAAAGCTTTTGAATATTAAGTGGCGATTATTAATATAATCAAATTTATAACCCATTTTTTCCAGTTCTGGCGCATACACAAATCTGTCGCTCATGATATTTTCAGCTATTTCAAGCTTAATTTTATAATGCTTACATAAGCATAAGAAAAGAGGATGTAAGTCTGTGTAAAATTCTGGAAATTCAGCTGTGATGATTTTATATTTTTCGGGGGACTCTTGATCTTTTTTAAATAAAAATACATTATCTTCAACTTCTTGATGCGAAACCCCAATGTCTTGCAAGCATTGAATGAAAGAGCCTAAGTTTGATATTTTATCAATTTGAATGAGATAGTTTTTGCTGAAAATAAGATTTAATATAATATATGTTCCTGCTATAATTGGGTCGTCAATAGCGGTATGATTTACAATTTTAGACTCATTGATTGTCATAGGAGATATGGTAACTTCTCTATTTGTTGGATCAATGTGAATTTTAAAACCTATCTTATTTAATAGATCAATTACATCTAGTACATAAGGATCGGTGGCGATATTTTTTAATGTAATATTTTTAGAGGTGTTAACGCTAGATAATATGGAATTAATTGTCCCTCCAACAGTAATATTTTCAAAAACATAACTCAAGTTGCTCGTATTATTTCTTGCATGCGAATCAATGCAGTAAAAATCTTCTGTTTCTGTTGAAACAATGTTCATTTTTTTAAAAAAATCAAAGTGGTAATTAAGTTTTCGGTCTCCAATTTTGCACCCACTGGGCTTCTTGTAAAATATTTTTTTATTATAATGAGTTAAAGAGGCCATAAAGTATACAATACCGCGACTATCAGAGCTTGGCTTGAGAATAATATTGTTAGGTACGTGAATTTTGGTCGAATCAATATATAAATTTTTTGACTTAAATAGACAAGTAACACCCAACTGTTTTAATATGAATAATTGACTCTCCAAATCAGAAAATAGATCGATATCACGAAAAACATAACTACCTTTGACTATAGTTGGGATAGTGAGTAATGGTAGTAGCGAGTTTTTCGCTTTAGGTACTTGGATAGAGTAATTCATTTATTAGTCTAGCCAATAAAACCTAAACGAAATGTAACTAATATAGATTTCATGAACGCTCGTAATCGTCTTGTATGCGTACTATATCATCTTCTCCAAAATATGTGCCTGTTTGAACTTCTATTAAAATCATATCTTCTGAATCGCTAGGGTTAGCCATTCGATGGCTATCTTCAAAACCAATCAATGCGGTTTCTCCAACTTGATAATCAGTATCAATATCATTTAATGTAACACGCGCCACACCCTGCACAACAGTCCACGCTTCTTGTCGGTGGTGATGATATTGATAACTTAATCTTTGACGAGGTTTAACAACAATCCGTTTAACTTTACAATATTCTGTATCGAGTAAAATTTCATAATACCCCCATGGGCGAATTGATTCATCTTCTGTATTTTTCATTTCTATAACTCTTTAATAAGAAAATCTTTTGCTTTTTCAATGATTTCGGGGTGATGATCTTCAATCCAATCAAGTAATATTTTATTTAAGTAAAATTGAAATAAATCTTCTTGTGTATAATCTACTTTACTATTTGACATTTAAAGTTATTATATCCCATCTGTTATCATAATTCAAGCAAAAAGCGCCTTGGTAACCAAATTTACCCCAAGAACATTCTTCGGGAGAAAATAAACTCATGAAATATTGCCCGCTATCTTTTTTATAAAGATAATACTCTCTACCCATGACAGGCTTAAAGCGCATTTCTGCATTGAATATCACTTCATTCCACTCTAACTCTTTCGTTAGCTGTTGGTATTCCGATTTTAATTTGTTGAATCGGTCTTGGTAGTGTTGGTTTGCTCGATGAACTGCTCCAATTTTCCAGCCACCCAAACTATGGTTGGGCTTAATAACAGGAGCGCCCAAATTACTAGCATAAGGAAGAGAGTGAGGGTTTGGCGCGGCGTTGTCGGGTGTTTGTTTCTCATCCATTACCAACTATTAAATGTTATGTTTTCGCGATTGTTTGGGTTTTTTTTTAGCTTCTTTAATATATCGTATAATACATTAATTTGGACTTGAATAATATTCTTTGATTTGTTTTTATTAAATTCATTCTCTAGCTTTTTTATTTCATCTCTTATTATCTGGCGATCAAAGCGACCTTTGTAACTCCAACCTAAATCAAAACCGCGTCGCAAGCCTTTTTGGTGAGCGTGTTCGAAATCATTGCTGATGCCATCGTTATACATATTAAAATTCTAATAGTTTTTGAAATTTATCGTAATCTACGAAATCTTGCAAGGTATTACTGTTTGAGTCGTTTTGTGCAATATTTATTAATTGAGTTTTATTTGACATCCATTTTCTTCCTGTCCAAACTTGTACTCCTTTGATGTATGATTTGTATTGGGAGGGTATTTCGCTATATACTCCGATATATAAGTATTTGAAGTTAAAGCGTTTACAAAGCTCGACTTCTAAATGGTTCGATAAATTACCGAGTGATAATTGTGGCTCAGAGTAGTCCCAAAAAAATAATCCCGAAACTAATGCACTACCAAATTGTTGCATCGCAGTACAAGCAACTATTTCATCATTTAAATAAAACAAAATAAAATGACTACTATCATCAATAACATATTTAAGAAAATTTTCTTTGTCTAATATATCTTTGTAATTTTTATGTGTTACATATTTGTCGTATATAGAATAAAGTTTGTCTTTTATTTGATCTCTATCTGTTTGTATATTTAAGTCACCGATAGTAATATATTTGTAAGAAAAATTATTTAATTTTAATGCTTTTAAGTGTTTATTTTTTGCGCGGAATTTTTCGCATTCGATTCTTGTGCTTCTTAATTGACACCAAATTTGTTTATGGTTTGCTTCACTTTTGTTCACAAATTCGCAATCGTTAGTATAAAAATATGTAGGTAACCAACCAGTAGCTAAAGCTTCGTCCTCTTCGCCACTATCAACCCAAGCAGAAATAAGAGTATAATTAAAGTCTGTGTCAGCTTGCTTAGAAATTACATGGTCATAAAATATTTTCATTATTGAATGTAATTACACTTTTCAAACTCAGATATAATATTTAAAACTGAGTTAGGTATGTGTTTACTTGCGATAGTTCCGCCATAGTGAGCATTACCATAAATTAATTTAAACATATGAAAACAAGATGGACCTCGAAAATGAATGCTAGAAATCGAATAGTTTTTAATTTCATGAATCGCAATTAAAGACAAGGCAATCTGTTCGTAGTTCCCTATATTTTGTTTTTGGTTTTTAAAATTTATTCCATTTATTGAGTAAATTTTACTTAAGTAATTTTTTATGTTATTTTTTATGCACATAAATGCATTTTCGTTCATATTTAAAAATCCTGAATTAAAGTTAGGCATTTTAGGAGTCCATGTGCGCCAATTAGGGTAAGCACATTTAATCTTGTTAAGCCATTGTTGTTGAACTCTATATATTTCTGCATCAGAATATTGAAGAAAATTTTTAATAAATTCCATGTGATCAGCAGGTGTGGCAATGAGGTGTGAAGAATGTGCGGAGAAATCCGCAGTATCAGATTCCAAAAGTTCAACAAAATCTCCCGCAAAAATAAAATCGGAATCAAGGTAAATTATTCTATCAAACTGATCAACTTGATCAAAGTGAATGAAAGCATTATATTTCCTATAAGTCTTATAATGTTCGTTTTTGAAATCAAAATTTATTTCACTTTTCTTTTGAACTATTTCTAGAGGGCGAAATTGATTTTGAAGATATTTGATTTTTGACTGCTCAACTTCTCCGTCATTCACCAAAACCCAAAATTTAGAGTTTTTATATTTTTGAGAATTTTTCCTAAATGAAAACAACAATAACTTTAACTGTGTCCAAAAAACCTTTTTATCTTCAATAACTACAATAAAGCAATATTTATCTTTAATATTATTTTTGAAATTCAATAAATGTTGATTTTTGTAATTATGAAATGTCAAGGGTGAAGACATAAGACTTTCTCCATATTTATTGAACATTTTTTGTTTAACATCTAAAATTTTAGATTTACCATCTTTTGTTATTTCGCTTAAAGTTCTTTTGTTGTATAATCGATTTTCATATTGTAAATTGAATCCTATGATATCGGATAAATATTGAATGATATTAGGCTGTGTTATATCAAGAATAAGAAAGTTCTTACTATTCTTGAAAATTTCAAGGCACTGGGAATAAAAATTATTTCTTTGTTGTATAAATATATCTGCATTTTTTTCTGAAATTTCAGTAGGATCAAAATATGAATTTTGTAATAATTGAGGTTTTCTGTTTTTGATATTAAGCCACCAATCATAATGTTTAAATCTAGATTCAATCCAGTCCCAAATGGGTCTTGTGTTTAATATAAATAATGCATCTGGATGTTTATTTTTTATTTTTTTTAATATATCAATAGACACATGATCTTCACACCAGTCAGAGCATATAATATGGTTGTTTACTGTATTTAAAATAATTTCTGAATTGTTCCCGCATAATCCAGCTATACGCCCATGAGCTGCAGTAAATCCATTATAGCGAAAGATGTCTCTGAACATAGATGTTCCAGTTTTTTGAAAGCCAATAAAAATTATTTTTTTAAAAAACATAAATTACTATATTTGTAGATTATTCAAAAATTTTATAAAATAATCTACAGTAAATTCTTTTTTCTTAGCTCTCTCACAAAGGTATGAAGAAACTTCTTGCAAAAAAAATTTATCCAAAAGTAAATAATCTAAATTGTCAGGCAAATCATTTAAGTACATAGGGTAGTCTTCTCCCAAATATTCTACAATCGGTGGAATTTTGTTAACTAAAACAGGAGTATGTGTAACGATGTGTTCAAGAATGGAAGTGCTTGCCGAACAATCATCGTAAAAACTATAACCAATACTAGATGTGAATTTATCAATATATTCATGGGGCTTGAGCCATTTAGAGTGAAAAATAATTGATTGATTGTCGCTTAAGTGATTGAGGTATTGTTTCGTTCTATATAAATTGTCAGAATAAATGATTTTTTGTATGCTAGATGAAAAAGAAATAAATTTTTTAATATTTCTTCCAAAGAAACCGCTATGCCTTAATTGTGGATAATTTAGGTATGCATCTAAATTGAACCTGTGCCCTGTGTCGGGCTTAGGGAATAATAATGTTTTCACTGGTTTGTCAACTTTTTCAAGACAATAATCTCTTGTATGAGAGCTTGTTGTTAATAATAATAAACAGTTGTCTTTCGACTGACTGTATATGTCGGAAGCAAAAAAGTTATCTAAATAATTTTTTCTTACATTACTTGCAATCCCATGTAAAACTCCGACCCATTTATTGTTTTTAAGTAGAATAGATTGACCTCTGGTGTCAAAAAAGCTATCTACCCATGCATCAAAAACTGGTGCGCCGCTTATTAATTTAGTTTGTTTTTTGAACTCATTTATAACGAAACGCCATCCATAAAAATGAGTTCCAATATTTTGAGGAAGCCTAATATGTGAATATTGCATTTTTATTCTCCAAATTTATAACCAAAATATTCAATGTCTTTTGCATACTTTTGTGCCACAATCTCGCGAGTTTCGTCGTCGTAGTATTCGGTGTAATGCCTGTGCTTGGTTTTGTTTTTGTGCGGAAGTTGTTGGGATGGTATTCCTATTTTTTCACATATGATGTCGAAATCGTCTTGCAATCTTTCGAATCTTCCGACGAAGTCCACAAGTGGTATGCCATTATCATCATAAAGAAACTTGTATTGATGGTCCCATTGCACATGATTTCGTGCATTATTCAATTTAATGAGATATTCATGAAACTTAACATCTTTATCTATTTCAAGTATTTTTCTTAGATCAAAACGTTTTTCATTATATTTAAATTGAGAAACTAGTTTATCCCAGGGATTTCTTACAAAAGAGAATTTAAAGTAATTTGAAAATATATCTTCACCAACCTCTTTCAGAATATGAAGTGCCATTAGATGTTGAAGAGCTCCACCATGATACTTATTTGAGTTATTTCTACCCCATAGATTCTTTTTTGTTTTTGACTTTTGTGAAAACAAACTATCCTCAATGCTATTTCCTCCTGTTTTGGGAATATGAATGAAAATGAATTTGTATTTATAACTTATCATGTTTATTCAACATTATATATTTCAGTATTAGGTTTAGGTATAAATTTTACATTATCATTTACTATATGGTCATCCCATATGATCTTATTTGTTGGTTGAGCTGCGAAATTTCCCTCTTCTAATTTAATAAAGTGAAAAGGTTTATAAAACTTTGGGTCTTCTGCTCGATCTGAGCCATAGGGTTCTAAGGTAAACATGTATTGACCTCGATATAGTTCATTATCTTGCCCGATAACATTGCAATTCATATAACGAAGATAGTCGTACTCTATAATGCTATTGGAGTAACTAAATGAGTCATAAGTCATCAAAAATGATAAATCTCTTTGTGGGGCTTCCTTGAGCCAACAAAAGGCATGTAAGGGTAACTTTGTGTACACTGCCCCATTTTCAATCATGGCTACAAATGTCATAGCTTGATTTTTTACAGTATGAACTCCAAATATTATAGCATTTAAATGGGAAGGTAAATTTTTATCTTCAGAAACAAACTCCCTACGAAGAAAACATTTAGTTGCGGGCAAATTATTGCATAACTCCATAAAGAGAATTACACTTAATAATAATTAAATAACTGGTGCACTGGGAGTTTTTTGACAATCCCTGTCTAGATCTTTACTACCAATTACAGCTATATCTTCATAGAAAAGCCTCAACCAATTAAAAGGTAGATGCTTGTATTCTGATTGCATAATTTTATCGTTAGTCCACGGACCTTTTTGATCAAAAACAAATTTAGAAAATGAAGATTTTAAATGTTTATGTGCGCTAAAATCCCAGCCGTAATGAACTAAGCTATTGCTTGGTAGTTCTGAATTATATGTCCAAACATCAGATTTCCAAGCTATATCTTTAATCTCTTTACATCTCATGCCACAATGAGCCATAGCTAAAGAGGGAGCCACCATGTCTGTTTCATGTCGAGCTCCTTGAGGTAAAGATAATTCCCCTAGGGTCATTAATAATTGATGGTAATTAACGATTGCATTTAAGAATTTAGCTTTTTTCAATTGCTTGGTTACAAATTTAAAAATTATAGCTCCAGATGTCCATAGTTTTTGATTTTTTTCAGAAACTTTACAGAGAGACATAATTTCATCTAAATCAAAACCTTCTGTATTATCTTTTTTAGATTTATCGGTAACTGAAAATGCTTTATGCCTATCACAAATCCAATTTGAAGTCACACAGTTACCTTTGGGTAATTTTGGTAAAGTATCACTAAACCATAAATCTTGCTCAAGCAGTAATATCTCGTCATAGCAATCTAGCCAGCCAGCATTAGCTGCTTCGCAAAGACTTAACCATTTAGTGATGCCAGCATATTGTCGAGGATTCCAAGTTCCATCATCTTTGAATCTAAAATACCAATTCCTTCTGCCCCAATTTTGAACACAAAAATATTTAACAGAAGAATACTCCTGCATAATACTATTAAGATATTTAGAAACCGACCAATCTTTTGTTGGGTCGTGGTAGTTTGGATCAGCATATAGAACTACTATGTTTTCCTGTTCAATTTTACCTCTAGAGATAAGAGATTCAAGAAAAAGTTCTAACTGCCAGAGTAAGTAAAATTTATCCTCAACGAAAACAACATGACCTATTTTTTGCATATAATATAATATGCAAGATTATAAGTTTTTTCAATCTTTTTCGTCTCCCTGCCTCCAATTTATGCACCACTTATAACTTTGAACATTAACTACTTGATTTTTATCTTCTTCAGATAAATAGCTAGTCGCTGTTCTTAAGTTTGTTTGTAATGTGTCAATCAGTGTATAAAGATCTAATATTTGCTTTTCTTGATTATGTATGGTTAGTCGTAATTCTCTTTCGCTCATGCATTATTTATACACTTAAATTAGAGAATAATTGATCAACATTGTTTATAATAGGTTGAAGTTTAACTTTAGGAGTTTCTTTTGAGAAATGGTTGATGATGTCACTATAAGGTAAGCCTACCTCTTTGTGACCAAGAAAATAATTAAATAGTCTATCTTCTAATATCAACCTATACTTAACGCCATTAGGTCTATCGAATCTATGTAGCCAGCGTAAGAAAGGCAAGCACCAAACTTTTCTGTTGAATTTCCTGTACTTATTATGTATATAACCCTCTTCTCCACCAAAACCGATGAAAGCTTCATGAAAGCCCAACCAAGAGTCAGTCTTACAAGCAAAAATGCCTAGTCCATGCATCTCAATTTCAAAAGGGTCTCCATCGATATTATTAGCACGTTCATCTTCACCCCAGAATCCATACATATGATCTCTCCATTGAGGAATCATTTTTGCAATCACAGGGCCCCCTATACGTTCATAAAGTAAAGGGCCGTGATAAAGATCTTCTGTGTTAGGATTTTCCTCAAAAAAATCTATCAAACGCTTGATTGTACCATGCTCAAATAAAACATGACAATCTACGCTCATGCAAAATTTACCTTCTGCTTGATTAAATATTTCATTCCTAACAGAAGTGCTTTGTTTTTCAGTATAAGGGATATATCTTATACCTTGAGCTTGTTCGCAAAAATGTTTAGTAGCCTTACCGTGATCACTATCAGGATTATTATCAATAATAAGTAAGTCTAGATCATCGAGTATGTCTTGATTGTTTAATTTAATGGATTGATAGGTAAAATATATACCATCAAAATCATCATAAACTGCAGAACCTATAGTTAATTTTTTCATTTAAAACCTAAATGTCTTTTAAATTTTTCAAACCTAGATTTTCTACGTAAAGAACGATCTGCTTTAGAGATTGTTTTTTCTACAGCTTTCTTGAAGCATTCACTAGAAGATTTGAAGGATACCGCTTTGCCTTTGTAATGCAAATGGCATTTAACTTCATTGCATTTATTTTTAGGGCAACGAGTTAATTCAAAACTTAAATGTAAGATGTCGTTAGAGTGAGTTAGTAGTTTTTCACACTTCTCAATAATAAAAGATTTAAATCTTCCATGGACTGTGAAGTTAGTTCCACTTACTTGAATGTTTTCTATATTCATAATTATAGTTTATATTAAATTTTTGATTCTGTCAATATTTTTTTAAGCTCTACATGTCGAAATAGTGCCTTATCTAAAATATTAAGATTGAGTTCTTTAGGGGTGTTAATTGCAAAATAGCTACACCAATACATTTCCCCATAATATTGAAATAACTCCTGACCGGAAGGAATGTCATATGTTGCATAACATAAAAGTTTACCTTCTACATAAGAAGTGTATACTGAAGCTTTTGAAATAGAATTGTCTCGGTATTCATTTAATTCTTGCATTGAAATATTTTTGGGATCTTTTGAGAAATCTAATACATTGCAAGAATCATTAATTAATTGACCGCATTTAGTGATGTCTCTTGATGATGGATCACCAAAAACATAAACACCATCTTGAGTCCTGAGGTATGGACGGAGAGTATCTAAACTAGAAAGTTTTTCATTCGAAAAATGATCTAATGATCTAACTTCAAATAAAGTATACTCAGAAGAGCTTAAATGCTCTCCATAATACTCGGTTATTAGAGTATCTTTAGGTATAAAATCAGTTGACCAAACACCTAAGCCTGCATTTGGTATAGAACTTTCCCTAATTTCTATCACTTACCAATATATGGCTTAACATCTCCATTTTGAACTATTTTTCTATCTTCATAAGGGGCGACTAATCTACGATAAATTTCCATTTTAGCACATTCCATTGCGCCAATAATATCGTTAGCGGTTTGATAGTTAAAATCATTTTGATCGATATAAATACTAACTAATTGATTCAAGGCATAATTAAATTGACCTGCAGTTGTTATTAGGTTATCGTAGTCTACTTTTTTTTGTTCTGATGGTGGAATATATGGCATTATAACATTTCCTCTATTTGTGTTTTGTATTGATTTGTTTGGTTCATTAATGTCACCGTGACATTCTTTAAGGTTATTAAATATTCTATATCGACTTGTCGCTCTGGTGGGATATCAATATATGTATTATGAATCTCTATCAAGTCGGAAAGTGCATCTATTTGCTTTTGATATAATAAGAATAATTTAGAACAAGATTCATTACATTTCTTTTTAACTCTATCCCTTTGGTATTTTTTAGGGTTCAAATTTTCATTCACAAATCGCTTTAAGGTTTTGAGGGTATTCATATGAATTTCTTCACATTTTATAATTTCATGGGTATAAAATTCATAAGTTTCCCAAGCTAATTCTAGTTTATTGATCATAAAAATTTATGTAAAAGTTCGAATTCTCTAAGTCCCATATATTTCACAAAGTAAAGGCAGAATTCTGCGATTCGTGAAGGTTGCCAATTTTCAGCACGAATAATATCCCCAACCTCAATATACTTACCGTTTGACCAAAGATCGGTTAAGACAATAAAATCTGTGTTCATAGGTTAATTATTATAGTAAAAGAAAACAAAAATGTCAAGAACAAGTGTAAAATATTATTCATGGCATTTAGAAGAAAAATATGTTGGTCTTGCATGATTTTATTTTCGGGAATTTTATTGGTGATATGGAGTTTAACTTCTTGTAATGATACTAATTTTAAGGAATTAAAAAACATTCCGACAATAGAAAGTAAAGACGAATTTAAATACAGAATATATAGAAGGCAAGATTTGGGTTTAAGATTTGGACATCAAATAGGTAACAATTCTGTAAAAATAGATGTTCCTACTAATGTGAATATTATGATGCTTGATGGAGCTTTTAGGGAAGTTGATTATTATTTCTTTAGAGAGTTTAATAATTGGTTTAAAGATGTAAAGTTTGAAAATGGCATAATGGCGATAAACCAAAATGAAACTTTAGATTGCGACAACTTTGCAATGCTTTATAAGTCACTAATGAGTATTTCAAGTTATAAAAGTAATGTTGAATTAGAGCCGGCAGTAGCATTAGTGATAGTTGAGCAAAGACATCCATTTGGTGGAGTGCGTGCTGGATCATTGCATATGTTAAATTTAATTTTCACAAGCAGAGCTTGGTATATATTTGAGCCGCAAACTGGAGAATATATAGAATTAGAAAAATATCCAAACCAAAAGTATATCAGAACAATTATAATATAATGAATAAAGATATGATATCATGCATAATGTGCACCTACGGAAGATTTACATGCGTAGAAAGATCTATACAATTTTGGTTAAACCAAGACTATAAAGGCTCTATGGAGTTTATTATATATAATACAGATGTAGATTACCCTATAACATTAGGAGAAGAAATAAAAAATCAATTTCCAGAAAAAATAAAAAATATAAAAATAATTAATAATAATACAAATTATTTAACTAAAGAGAATTATACAAATATCGGAGACATAAGAAGAGATTCTTTATCGCATGCAAGTGGAGCATATTACATATGCTGGGATGATGATGATATATTTTTACCTTGGAATGTTAGTCAATGCGTAGATGGATTAAAGGCAAATCCAATGATGTGGGCATGGAAACCTCAAAGAAGTATGATGTGGGCATGCAATGAAGATCCAAAGATATGCGAAAATATGATGGAGGCTAGCATTATAGCTAGATTAGATAAAATTATACAATATGGATTTAAACCTCATCAAGGTGGAGGTGAGCATATAGATTGGATAAACGAATTTAGTAAACAAAAAAAGTACCACATTGAGAAAAACAGTATACCTGCATATTGCTTTAATTGGGCAGACGAAGGGGAAATACGAGGACACAAACAAAGTGGAACGATAGATAGAGAAGATAATTTTGAATACCATAAACAGAACACTACAGACCATGCTAAAAGACCTGTAGGAATCTTTGATCCGAAAGAAATAAATAAAATATATCAAGCTCATATAAATTCCATAAAAAAACAAATAGGAATAGAGGACTCAGGATATACAGTCACTCAAAAACTTTTTGATAAATATATTAAAAAATACACTATGAAAAACCAAGAAAAAAATAAACCAATTACTGGACGCAATAATTCGTTTTTAAACGTCTTAGAAATTCTACATAAAGAATATCAGGAACCTATTACAATAGTAGAAACTGGATGTATTAGGAACTCAACCGAAGAAGCTAAAATGGGAGATGGGTGGAGTACTTTAAATTGGGAATATTATGCAATAAAAACTAATTCAAAAGTATACACTGTGGACATATCTGAAAGTTATATAGCTAAATCTAAAGAAATCGTTAAACCTAGTAAATTTGTAGAATATCATGTCGGAGATAGTGTTAGGTTTTTGGAAGAATTTAAAGGTAAAATTGATTTTTTATTTTTAGATAGTTTTGATTATTGTGGTGACGAAAATAATATTAAAGCTTGCCATAACCACTCTCTGAATGAAATAAAAGCAGCTTGGAGTAAACTAAATAATAAATGTTTTGTATTAATTGATGATGTATTTGATGACAAATGGACAGGTAAAGGCTTTTTAACAATACCATATTTATTGGAAAAAGGGTTTGAGTTAATACATTTTATAGATGGGCAAGTTTTACTAAAAAGATGAAAAGAAATTTTATTTTAGAATCGAAGTGATTGGTATAATTCCATGTGCTGGTATAAATCGAATTAAAGATTCTGGCGAATATTTTATATATAAAAATATAGAAAGAAAAATAAATAACGAATTTCGCATGAAATACCAAGAGTTAATTATCGACTCTTCCTTTTAGCCCAAGCTTTTTTCATTGCTTCACTTTGTTTTTTTTTGAATTCAGGAGAAGAATGATTGGATGAGTTTTTATTGCCTTTCATTGATTTTGAAATATTGCGCTTACGCTCTTCGGTGTGAGGTATTTGTAGTTTAGGGTTGTTTTTGTTTGCCTTTGAGATTTTTAAGGAATGATCCTTAGACTTGGGTTTGTCTTTATTATTTAATCCTCCAATTCTTGACCGTTCACGAAAAATTTCTTCTTTGCCTATCTGTTTTCTTAACCCTTTGTAGGCTAAATAATTTTCTATGTTTCCATGCTCTAAGTAAAGCTTAGCATGAGCAATTGCATGCTCTTTGACTGAAAGAACAATAATATTATCTGGGTCATCTGTGCCCCCCATATGTTTTGGAATGATGTGATGTTTATGCATAAAAATGGAGCCACCTGTCAGGATCGAACTGACGACCTACGCATTACAAGTGCGTCGCACTACCAACTGTGCTAAGGTGGCTTAATTTATTATAAATTAAGAATCATTCATTTCAATTTGTTTTTTATATTCAATAACTCTTTCACATAAATTATAAAAGTCTTCTAATAACATTTCATTCTTCGCTTTATTTGCTTGAGGAGTGGCTATCTGCAAATTAGATAAATCATTTGTGCCGCCCAATTTAATTGGTAAAATATGATCGAATTCATAAGTGTCACCTTTGTATAAATCAATAGGTTGACCAGTTAAGTAACACTTTGGATTTTCTCCGATTTTAGCTAAAACATCTTTAGATGTATAATTACCTTCTGGTATATTGTTGACGATAGTTTTACTTCTTCTGGTGGTTCTTTTGAAACCTCTACATTTACTGATAATTGGTTTGGGTGTGTGTTTACTTTTGAAGCTATTTACTTTTTTCATGATTGCTTTTTCGGGTGTGTTTTTGTTTTTATGGTAAGAGTCTACTTTAAGTTTAGTAGAACCACCATTACAATGATAACTAATTACTGATTTAGAGCAATTTAATGTAGATGCAATGTCTCTGTAAGATAAACCTTCTGCCCTTAGTTTTAAAATATCTTCTTTGATTCTTCTGTTGTTAGTTGTTCTATTCATTTGTAATCCAAAAATCATTTAACATGGTTAGGCTTTTTACTTCAACTTCAAATATTTGATATAACATTACCCCTTCAACCAAGAAATCAAAGGTAGTTTTAAGGCAATAAAAATCTTCAATATCTTCGTAATTATTTAAGTAAAAAATATCAAAAATAATTTCAGATGTTTTTATTGATTTTGATAATACCTTAATTAATGATTGAGAGTTTATGATTCCATTTAATATGCGCGAACAAAAAACTGAATCTTGATCGTCTTTATGGATCATTACAACTTCATCTAAATTAGTATGATTTAATGCATCACCGCCCAATAAACAATCCCCAAGATACATATCCATAAATGTATCGTGTTTTGCTTTAAAGAGCTCTTCGGAATCCCGAAACACATGAGTTTCGGTTGGGTGTATCAATTGATTTTTCTTTTACTTTTAATTGAAGCAATAATGCAAAGAGCTCCATGCTCATTAGAAGTCATTAATGCTTCTCCATTAGACATCATAATTTTCCACATTTTTTTGCCCATGTGATCACGTTCTTTTACATATATCACTTGTTTTGGGTTGATGTGATACTTTTCTTCGTTTGCGTCTTCTATTAATATCATGATTTATTGATTGTAAAATTCTTGTTCAGCTTCTATGTATGCATCTTTTATGCAAGCCATTATATGGGATCGAATTCTTGATAATGTAGCAGTGACGGAGCCTACAGGACGTTTAAGGCAAAGACTAATTTCTTTCATTGATAAATCTCTTTTGAATCTTAATTCAGCAATTTTACGCATATGTTCTGGTAGCTTTTTATAACATTTGTTTAAAGCTTGTTGTTTTATATGAGGAGTTTCGTAGTCGATAGATTCAGCTGCTAAAACTTCAGTTAATTCATTCGAAAAACATAATTTACTTCTAGCATGTTTAGTTTTGTGACCCATAATTTGATATCGAGCAATATTGTAGGCCCAAGTATGAAATTCAGCTCTAAGTGGATCGTACTCTTCTTGTTTTTGACATAAGATTACATTTGTTTGTTGTAGTACATCTTCTGCATCATGCCTATTGGGAATTAGTCCCAAAATATAACCAAATAATTTACCTTGAGCACTTTCCAATAAATGCGCAAATTTAATTTGAGTTTTATTGTCTTCTAATACAGCTCCCATTAAAGATGTTCGATTGTGCAGTCTAAACTATTGTCTTGATTTTTTGTAACAAAAAGACTAACAGAATTATTGTTATCCACAAATAAAGATTGATAAAGAAGATCAATGATTTCTGAAAGATTAGTATCAAGATATGTCGAGGAATCAGCTTCATTTAATAAAGATTGCGTATCTACTTCTTCTACTGCTTTCATTAATTTTTTAAGAGCTTTTTTTATTTTGTCTTCTTCTGATTCGAAACTATCTTTAAATGCTATCATGGAATTACAATTCTGTCAATATCATTTTCCAATTCGTAATTATCCCAATACTGATGATCGTATTTACTGTAAGTAATATCGTCAAATAAAATGAGGGCCCGATTGGGGGCATTGGATTCTATTTCATATCCAACTGCAAGGCCATCAGGCACACGACCACTGCCATCTTTATACTCAAAGCACTCATCATAGTAATGCTCGGAGTAAACTATATTTTTAGAAAGTATTGTCATGAATAATAATTTGACTCATCCTCAAATATAACCTCGGATCTATCTTCCCATTTTTGGGAATAGGGATTATACTTTTCTATGCTGATATTTTGGACACAAGTTTTTTTGTGTTGTACAGCTTTAATGTGAAATAAAAAAGCTTGAGACGCATTTAAAGCCATGTAATAATGATAGCTGTTCATTTTCGAATGCCCTGGGCCCGCATTGTACTTTATGCGATACTCAAAAAGCTTTTCATTCATCAATTCGCTTATTAAATTTAGGATTCCAATAAATGTCATCAAATAATTTAAATTCAACCTCAGGATAAGGAGGTTCGCCTGGGCTACCTCTATGATTAATAGTAATATCAACACCTACAGGCGTGTGTTCACTTACTGGCTCATCATTGTCTGTATAGAAAAATTCTTCAAAGTCAGACGCATAAACTAATTCATATGTTTTGTTCATAATTAATTATATTAGAGAAAAATGGAATTGTGTATTATTATATATAAGTAAAGTAAAAATGTCAAGAAGATTATGATTTCCGACCAACATAAAACAATTTTTATACATATACCAAGGAATGCTGGATGTTCAGTGTGTCATGCATTAGGAGAAGAGCACAATCATACTTCGAACTTCAAAACCATAAAGGAAATCAGAAAAAAAAGTCCAATAGCAGTATTATCGTATTATAAATGGACGATAGTGAGGAATCCATGGGATAGAGAATTATCTCTTTACCATTATGCATTAGAAAAAAACTTAGTTAACAGTATTAGTTTTAAGGAATACCTAGAACTAATAAAAAATAAAGAGGTTCAAGATTTAACTCTACAAAGAAACCAAATAGAATATTTTACTGAAGATAACTATGTAGAAGTTGACCAAATAGTAAGGCTAGAATATATATCGGGAGCATGGAAAAAAGTATGTGAACAATTAAATATCGAGCCAAATGCACTAGAACATATAAATGAATCAGTAGGTACCCAAAACCACTATACTAAAAAGTGCATTGATTTAGTGGCCGAAATAAGAAAACAAGATATAGAGTTTTTGAATTACGATTACCCTTATTAAAACAACATCTTAGCAATAGGAGTTAAGTCTTTTCTGCCGTGAACAAGTTTGATGTAATCTTTGATAGAAGTTGGCAGTTTATTAAAAGTGTTATGGTAGCCTAAATTAGCTAAATCTTGGTCGTAGGTACGACTAAGAGGGTGTTCGATGGTGTGATTAGAGTCGCGTATTACAGGCATGCCAATCATGTGAGAAACCGCGCAAAATACTATATCCCATCCCCAACCCATCTTGTTATCTAAAAAACAATCTTCAAGGTCAAGGTATTTAAAGTATTGAACGACTCTTGGATGAATGAACCAAACAGTTTCGTCACCATTGACAATGTATTTAATGTTAGTATCTTGAGTGGTCACCATTTTCAAACTCGCAAGCTCATCGCTTTGCCACTCTACATTATTTACTTTTGGATAATAAATGCCAGCGTTGTACTTTTGCATGTAATGCCGCGCGTCCTGAACTAATTCAGGCCAATTGTGATATGATGTGTCGCCTTGAACATGAAAAAAGACACTCGATCCATCATGGACATCGATAGCCTTTAAGAATTGATCTGTAAAATAAGAATCTTCGCCAATATTGTGCCAATATGCTCGACGATTTTCGGCACTACTATTAATTACATCGACACTATCAACACATCCATATAGAGCTGATTCGATAGCTAATGTAGAATCGAATTTATCGCACCAATTAAATATAAAAGCTTGTATTTTTATCTATTAATCCCAGTTTCCTTGTGCGACATTGCGTCCATCAAGATTGCTCCAGTCAACTGCAAATGGATCTTCGTCTTCGTTTTGTTGTTGATGTTCGTTGTCGAATTCTTGTTTTTGTGTATCATATAGTTTTGAGTGCATTCTTTGCCCCATCCATAAAGATTCAAGAAGTAAAGCTTGTACAGCTTGTAGATTGTAACTCTCTTCGCGGCTACAACGATATGCTAATTTTAATACGTTGCACAATGTGCGTTTTTCATCAAATGGTTCGGTCATGGCGACCTTCATTTGCTCGGCAAGTTCCTTGGTGAAAGGTTTTGGTTTATATTCGCTCATGTAGATATATACACTT